>Ga0066372_10000159_pt1 | contig 22733 bp, 21 predicted proteins | sample Knorr_S15_td_250_FD_77011 | JGI IMG/M metagenome (GOLD analysis project Ga0066372, IMG submission 77011) | Marine microbial communities from Southern Atlantic Ocean transect - Knorr_S15_td_250_ad_251m_LV_A | ecosystem: Environmental > Aquatic > Marine > Oceanic | place: Southern Atlantic ocean... | reverse complement strand
TTTTATTACTCAGTTTATCAAGAAATATGGCTATAAAAGAAATTATAACTGTTCCAAGCTCAACTTTAAAAAAAATTTCATCCTCGGTTGAGGTAGTTGATAAGGAAATCTGGACTATACTGGGCGATATGCTTGAAACAATGTACGCGGCCCCAGGCATTGGTTTGGCAGCAATCCAAATAGGTATTCCCAAGAGAATGATAGTTATTGATGTTTCCGAAGAAAGAAACGAGCCTCATTGTTTTATTAATCCAGAAATAATGAAGCCATCGAAAACAATTGCCTCATTTGAGGAGGGTTGTCTTTCTGTGCCAGGTGTTTGGGAAGAGATTGAGAGACCAGATAAATGTACCGTGAAGTATTTGAATAGAGAAGGAAAAGAATGTGAAAAAAAATACTCTGGCTTAATGGCTACAGTAATCCAGCATGAGATGGATCATTTAGAGGGCATTGTCTTTGTTGATCACCTTTCGCGATTAAAAAAAGATAGATCTATTAAAAAATCAATAAAATTCCAGAAAAATCCTGTAAAAGAAGATCGTTTGGCAAAATATCATAATGATAAAAAAAGTTAGTAATTGTCTAAATATTGTTTTTATGGGAACTCCTGCATTTTCCATTCCAACCCTTAATACGCTTATAGAAAGCCCACATAATTTAAAGTGTGTTTATACTCAACCCGCAAAACCTTCAGGTAGAGGTTTAAGGAAACAGTTTTCACATATACATAAAGTTTCTAATGATCGTGGAATTAATATTCGTACACCAAAGATTATTTCTGATGATAACGAATTTATTTTTTTGCAGGCTTGTGACTTAGATATAATTATTGTTGTGGCCTATGGTCTTATATTGCCATCCGAAATCCTATTATTGCCGAAATATGGTTGTTTAAATATTCATGCTTCTATTTTACCGAGATGGAGGGGAGCTGCGCCCATACAGCGTGCAATTATGGAAGGAGATGAAGAAACGGGTATTTCTTATATGCTAATGGAAGAAGGTTTAGACTCCGGTCCAGTCCTTAAAATAATGAAAACGGAGATTAGAACTAACGATGATTATGGTTTAGTTCATGATCGACTCTCCAACATGGCGTCGGAATCAATTTTACAAGTACTGGAAGAATATACGACCGGAAAAATTAAACCTAAAGAGCAGTCAGGAAATGGAGCAATCTATGCAAATAAGATTCAAAAAAGCGAAGCGAAAATTAATTGGAACCACGACGCTGAATCAATAAAATTTCTAATCAATGCAATGAGCCCTGTACCCGGCGCGTGGACCCTTACTAAGGACGGTAAAAGATTAAAAATCCTCAACGCGACAGTTGAGGAGACAGAAGGAAACGAAGGCATAGTCTTAGATAAACTAGTAATAGGTTGTGGAAAGAAATCACTCCGGATTATCGAGGTTCAGCCGGAAGGAAAGAAAGTGATGCCAATAGAAGAGTTTCTCAAGGGTTATGAAGTTAAAGTTGGTAGCAAGATGTTTAACTAGATGCAACGTTGGAAGATTATAATAGAATATGAGGGAAGCCAATTTAATGGTTGGCAAAGCCAAAAAGATGGTTCTGGCATTCAGGATAATTTAGAAAAGGCAATTAAAAATTATTCTAAGGAAGATATTAAAACTTTTTCGGCAGGAAGAACAGATTCAGGTGTTCACGCCTTAGGTCAGGTTGTACATTTTGATTTAAAAAAAGAATCAGTATCCAATGAAGTTCGAGACGCATTAAATAATTATCTAAGGCCCAACGCTATTTCAATTATTAAAGCGGAGCGAGCTGATAAAAACTTTCACGCTCGCTTTTCCGCTAAACTCAGAAGTTATGAATATAGAATAATTAATCGGAGACAACCATTAACTATTGATAGGGGTCGATATTGGAGGGTTGGAAAGGAAATAGAAGTGGATTTAATGGATAAAGCTAAAGATTATCTTATTGGTAAACATGATTTTACGACCTTTAGGTCTACACATTGTCAGGCTAAATCTCCTGTTAGAACTCTTGACGATATTCAAATAAAACGGAAAAGCGATGTGATTTCTTTTAAATTAACAGCTCGATCTTTTTTACATAATCAAGTTAGGTCAATTATTGGTTCATTAAAATTGGTAGGAGAAAAAAAATGGAAACCTATAGAAATTAAAAATATATTAGACGCGAGAGACCGAAAGTTGTGCGCGCCACTAGCCCCTGCTGAGGGATTATATTTCTTAAAAGTACTTTATTGATCAAAATATTTATTGATTACATCCAAATAGATATTTGTTAATTTTTCTATATCACTCACAAGTGAATTCTCATTTATTTTGTGCATTGAGGCGCCCACTAACCCAAATTCAACAACTCTTCCATAATCTTTAATAAATCTTGCATCGGAAGTTCCTCCCGTTGTTGACAATTCCGGTTTAATTTCACAATGTTTCTCCACTATTTCAGATAAATTATTCACAAAATCTCCGTGTTTTGTAATGAATGAATCTCCTGAGTGTTCATACTCTATTTGGTATTCAATTTCCAAGGAGTCCAACCTTTTCTCCAACTCCTTTTCAATGGTGTTTTTAGTATAAATGTCGTTATAACGTATATTTAATTTCGTCTGAATATAAGGCGGAATAACATTGGGTGTACTATTATTTGAATCGATCGAAGTGATTTCAAGGTTGGAAGCAGGGAAATTTTCGTTTCCTTGATCAAGAGGCTTACTTGTTAGTGCCTGTAACAATCTTAAAAGTTTTGGAATAGGATTGTCTGCTAAATGAGGGTAAGCCACATGTCCTTCAGTGCCCTCTACTGTTAAATTTACATTTACACTTCCTCTTCTTCCAATTTTTATCATTTCTCCCAATTTATTAGGATTGGTCGGTTCTCCAACTAAGCAGTCATCAAAGCTAAGACTATTATCTTTCATCCAGGAAAGAATTTTCTTAGTACCGTTAATAGCAGAACCCTCTTCATCTCCAGTTATAATGAAGGCTAAAGATCCTTTAAAATTACTATTTTTTTCCAAGAAGCGACTTGTTGCTGAGATAAAAGATGCGATGGATCCTTTCATATCTGATGCTCCGCGGCCAAAAATTCTTTCCCCATTATTTTTCGCTTCAAAGGGACCAAATTCCCAAACAGACTCGTCTCCTGCGGGCACAACATCTGTATGACCTGCAAAACAGAGGGTAGGTCCTTGTGAGCCTAATTGTCCCCAAAGATTTTTTACTGCAGAAGAATCTTCTTCCTCAAATTCTAGGATTTTGCATTCGAAGTTTAATTCCTCTAACCATTGAGAAACTAATTCAATTGCTCCATCATTTTTTGGCGTTACTGAACGACATTTAATTAATGCCTCAGTCAGTGTTATAGGGTCGTATAACATACTAATCCCTTAATAGTTCATTAATGGAGGTCTTTGATCTTGTCTTTTCATCTACCTTTTTTACTATAACGGCACAATATAATGAGGCTACAGAATCCTTATTTTTCGAAGGCATTGATCCTGGAACTATAACGGAATATGGAGGGACTTCGCCATAAATAGTCTCATCTTTCTCCCTGTCATAGATAGGTGTGGATGAGGAAATAAATACACCCATAGAGATTACTGATCCTTCTCTTACTATTACACCCTCGGCTACTTCAGAACGAGCTCCAATAAAACAATTATCCTCGATTATAACTGGTTTAGCTTGAAGTGGTTCTAAGACTCCGCCAATTCCGGCTCCGCCCGAAATGTGACAGTTTTTTCCAATTTGTGCACATGAACCTATTGTGGCCCATGTATCAACCATAGTTGAGTTATCTACGTAAGCCCCAATATTTACAAAACTAGGCATTAAAACACACCCTTTTCCAATAAATGAACCGAATCTAACAATAGAACCTGGAACAGCCCGGAACCCTGATTCTTGAAATTCTTCTTCTTTCCAGTTAAGAAATTTAGAATCAATCTTATCCCACCAATTTGAATTTCCTGGAGATCCAGGTATTAGTTTCATATCATTCACACGAAAGTATAATAGAATTGCTTTTTTTACGGTTTCGTTGACAATCCAATCTTCACCGTTTTTGTTTGCTACCCTTATTGATCCGGCGTCCAATTCTCCAATGATTTCATTGATTGCGCCAACAATCATTGCGTCAGATTGAGAATTTACACCATTAATATTCTCGAACGCTTCATCAATTATATTATTAATTTCTATTGCCATTGCGAATTCATTTTTATTTTTTGCTATCCTTATAATATTTATTGAAAAATTTTACTAGGTCATCAACAATATAATCTGCTTCATTGTTATTTTTCCACAAATCTTCAAATTCCTTAAAATGATACTTTTTCTCTTTCATAGGCATTTCTCTCTTTATCAAAACAGTTGTCATGCCTAGTTTTTTAGCAGGAACTAAGTTTCTTGACATATCTTCAAACATTATTGTTTTTTTTGGATCTAGCTTTAATTTTTTTAAAAAGTTTAGGTATGCTTGAATTTGGGGCTTAGGGATAAATTGGCTGTCTTCAATATCAAAAATTTCATCAAAAACATTATTGAGCTCTAATATTGAGATAACTTTTTCCGCATGAGTCTTAGATCCATTAGTAAAAATTATTTTCTTTCCCTTAAGTTGTTTTATTGCAGATGACAATTCGGTGTCTGCTGATAGACAACTAAGATCAATATCGTGGACAAAATCAAGAAAATCTTTTGGTTGAACTTTATCTTCCTTCATTAGGCCGGCCAGTGTAGTGCCATATTTTATGAAATATTTCTTTTGGATTTTAAAAGCATCATCTTCATTAACTTTTAACTTTGCGGTTATAAATTTAGTCATTCTCTTATCAATTTGTCCGAAGATATCTTTTTGAGGAGAATAAATGGTATTATCCAAATCAAAAACCCAATTTTTTATATTAGAAAGATCCATAACATAAATTATCTAATAAGCGTTCCTGCTCCATGTTCAGTAAACAATTCTAGTAAAACTGCATGTTTATTTCGTCCATCAACAATTACTGTAGCTGCTACACCTTTTTCAAGGGCATGAATGCATGTGTTTAGTTTAGGTATCATTCCACCGGAAACAACACCCACTTTTATCATAGATTCTACTTCTTCTTTTTCTATTTCTTCTATCAAATTATTTTCTGAATTTAAGACTCCTTGAACATCGGTTAATATCAGTAGTCTTTTCGCTTTGAGTGATTCCGCAATTGCTCCTGCGGCGGTATCGGCATTTATATTGTAGGTAATACCTTCTTCGCTAATTCCCAGGGGGGCAATAACAGGAACAAAATCATTTTTAATTAGATCATTAATCATTTTACTGTTTATAGATATTGGAATACCGACAAAGCCAAGGTCAATAGCTTTTTCTTTGGAATCGCTTTTCCCATTTTCCCATTTATATTTTTTAGCCGTTATCATTGATGAATCTTTACCTGAAACCCCCACTGCTTTTCCACCAGCCTTATTTATTTTAGTTACTATTTCTTTATTAACTTTATTGCATAGCACCAATTCGACAACTTCGAGGGTTTTTTTATCTGTTATTCTCATACCTCCCTCAAATCTTGTTTCAATGCCCCTTTTTTCAAGCATTAGTCCTATTTGAGGTCCTCCACCATGAACTATGACAGGATGTAAACCGCTTTGTTTCAGTAAAGCAACATCCTCACAAAAAGATTGAATAGATGATGATTCTGACATTGCGTTACCACCATACTTTATAACAATCGTTAAACCCGCATATTTTTGCATGAAAGGAAGCGCTTCGGTAAGTATATCAGCATTATTTAACCATTCACTCGCTTTAGTTGGATTTGTTTTTGTCTTTTCCATAAGTTACTCTTCTTACATTCGATTTATTCTATTAGTGAAGCAATTTGCGACTTAACATCTTCTATCCCCAGCTTCACCTTTGATGAGGTGGCTATGACACTAGGATATATTGCCCTTCTTTTTTTCACTTTGTTTAATACTATTTTGATTTGATTATCAACATCTTTGGTTTTATCAATTTTAGTCAAAACGATTTGATAAGAAACCGCAAATTCATCCATAACATTCATAATTTCTTCATCTACCGGTTTAATATTTCTTCGAGAATCGACTAGTAAAAAAACTCTCCTTAGGTTTTTTCTATTTTTTAAATAAAATTTAGATAAATTATTCCATTTTCTAATCTTATCCTTCGATGCCTTAGCGAAACCATATCCTGGCATATCAACTATGTTCAAGATAGTTTCATCGTTGGATATAGAAAAATAATTTAACTCTTGTGTTCTACCAGGATTTTTTGATGTGTAAGCCAGTTTAGACTTTTTTGTAATCGCATTTAACAAGCTAGATTTACCCACATTTGACCTTCCAAAAAAAGCAATTTCAGGTATTTCATTTTCAGGTAATTTTTCTACTGATGTTACACCTAATTCAAAATTAATCTTTTGATTAAAAAGCCATTCCCCAGGATTATCTCCTATTCCTTTTATTTTTTGAGTTTTCATCATATTTACTCATTTTTATCACTATTTTTATTGATATTTGTAAAAAGTGCGATTTCGGTTCCCTGGCGCTTCATTATGTACATTTGTTGAAGTATCGATAAGAGTCCATTCCAAGCCCAATATATAACAAGACCTACAGGAAAGTTTGCCGCTATAAAAATCATAAAAACAGGCATCCAAGTAAACAAAGTTTTTTGTATTGGGTCTGCAGGCGTGGGATTAAGTTTAGTTTGTAAGAAAAAAGTTAATCCAAAAAGTAAATGAAATATACCAATCATCAAAAATTGTGGTAGTTCCCAGTTAATCAAGCCAAATCCATTGAATAGAGAAATAGGATCGGGGGCAGATAAATCCCTTATCCACCCAAAAAATGGGGCATGTCTCATCTCTATAGTGACGAGAAGGACATTATAAAGTGCAAAAAATACTGGTATCTGAATTAAAACCGGTAAGCAGCCTGATAAAGGTTTAAGCTCTTCTTTCTTATAGAGGGATTGCATTTCTTGAGCCATCCTTTGCCTATCATCCCCATAAACTTCTCTTAATTTGGTTATTTCGGGTTGTACCTTTCTCATTTTTGCCATCTGAACATAACTTCGATTCACCACTGGAAAAAACACTGTTTTAATCAGAACTGTTAAAAGAAGGATAGCGACACCAAAATTTCCCGAATAGGAAAAGAGAAAATCTAGAACATAAAAAAGAGGTTTTGCTAAAAAATAAAACCATCCCCAATCTATGATTAAATCAAATCTTGGAAGGATTTTATCTTCCGCATATTTTTCTATAATATTTACTTCCTTAGCGCCAATGAAGACCATACCATTAGACACCAATTTCCCTCCGGGGCTGGCTGTAATAGCATCACCAGTGAACCCTACTCGATAATAATCTTCATCTCCTGATTTAGAAACTTTGAAGTTGGCTTGCTTTCTATCCGTATCATTTGAACTTAATGCGGAGGCCCAGTATTTATCTCTTAGACCCAACCACCCACTAACAAATTCTTTTCTATAAACCTCATCTTCAATATCATCATAATCAACTTCTTCTAGTTTATCATCAAACCAACCGGTTGGGCCCTCATGTAATAAGCCTAGTGTTTGTCCTTGTGGAATGTTTTTTCTGGACAATTGTTGATAGGGGAAAAGAGTTATGGAGCTTATAGAATTATTGGTTATTTCTTGATTTATCGAAAAAAGGTAATTTTCATCAAGAGATATTATTTGTCTGAAAATTAAGCCCATTCCATTATCCCAAACGAGCGTTATAGGGTCATACTGTGTTAGGATTTGACCCGATTCAACAGACCAAAGAGAGTTTGAATCTGGCAGATTAAATTCTGCCCCTCTTGGTGCAATCCAGCCACTTTCCGCCCAATAGGGGTTTTCGTCTTGATTTGATTGGAAAAATTTAACGAAATCAGAATTATCCTTTGTAGAGGTTCTAAAATTTTTCAGATATATCTCATCTATTTTTGCCCCACATAAACTTACAGATCCTGTAACTCTATCAGAATTTATCGGAACCCTATCTCCATAGCACGCGACAGAAGTATTGGGTGTGACTTCCTCTTTTTGGTAATTCTGAATAGAAACGTTTTCATCTAACGCAGAAGATACATCTACAGTATTTCTGCTTTCTGGCGGGAAAATGATTTGCCAACCAAACAGAACTACCATGGCAAGAATCATGGCAAATAAATATCTTGGAGCATCATTCATTCTGAAGTTCCCTCTAAAGCATTTACAATTTCTTCCAAGATATCTTTCCAGGTTAAATTGTGAATTTCGTTTGTTGCAATAAGGATATAGTCGTAGCCACTTTTTCCGTATTTTGGAAGTAATTGTTTTATTGCATGGCGTAATCTTCTTTTTATTCTATTCCTTATAATCGCGTTCCCAATCTTTTTGGTTACTGTAATGCCATATCTTGGATTTTCCTCATTACCCCTTTTAAAGATTTGTAAGATTATTCCCCGAGATATAATGGGTTTTGTTTTTGAAGCTCTTATAAAATCCGAACGTTTAACAACTCTCTCTATTCTTTGTTGCTTATCCAAAGAATTCTTTTGTTTTATTAATGATGACATAATTAATTTATGCAGATAATGACTTACGTCCTTTAGCTCTTCGGTTAGCTAAAATTCGACGACCGCCAACTGTCGCTTGTCTCGATCTAAAACCATGACGTCTTTTTCTAACCAGATTGCTAGGTTGGAATGTCCTTTTCATGATTTTCTCCTATTAGGTAATTATAGTGGAGTTTTATAAGACTAAGAATAGGTTAAGTCAAATTGCTCAAAACATATATTAATCATTATCTTGATCTAATCTTTCCATTCTCTCTATTGACCTAGACATTTGTTTTTCTCTTATCTCATGTGTATCTATGGTCTTTATCATAGAGTCAGCTTTTTTTCTTAACTCATCTGTAGAATTGCTAAATTTTTCAAACTCTTTTTTTAGTTGTCCAAACTCTTTAATTATCTCGGTTGTTCTTTCATTCAATGCTAAGGTTCTGAATCCCATATGAATACTTATGATGTATGCAGCAAGAGAATTTGGACCTAACATAAGAATTTTAAAATCCCTAAAAATTTCTTCCTTAATATTTAAGGACATTATGAGCTGAAAAAGGCTCTCGCTAGGCAAATACATTATTGCGTGATCCGTGGTTATTCCCTCTTGCGTATATTTTTCGGAAATTGACTTTGCCTCATTTTTAATATGCCTCTCTATTTGCTGTTTACATTTTCTTACCCGCTCTACATCCATGCTTTCCGTTGCTTCCAAGTAAGTGTCATAAAGACCCGAAGGAAATTTAGCATCTATTGGCATTAGCAAATCGTCCTGTAGTCTGATAGCGAATTCAACTCTCTGTCCAGAGTTGGGGATAATTTCGATATTTTTTTCGTACTGATTCTCGGAGAAGATGTCTTTAATTATTGATTCAAGGTTCCATTCTCCGAACGAACCCGCTTGAGTGCCTCCGGATAAAAAATTTCTTAATCTGCTTAACGGCTCCTTAAAGCTTTGTATATCATTATTGAGATTTATAAGGGAGTTTTCCTGTTTTTCTAAAACTTCTTCATATTCATGCTTAGAACTATTTTTTTTTGATAGATATAAGTTTAATGCTCCCAATAGGATTAAAAGCAATAATAATATTATTATAAAGAAATCTAACATTAAAACTCCAATGGCGCGCCGGGGAAGATTCGAACTCCCGACCCCCAGATTCGTAGTCTGGTGCTCTATCCAGCTGAGCTACCGGCGCTCAAATTTTATTATAGGGCAATTATGAATATTTAAAAATTAGCTATATCTTTCTTTCCAAGAAATTATATCAAACAAACTATCAGCTTCATATATAGCCCTTGAAATAGAACGTGAACACACTCTTGCACCTAATTCCCCAAGAATATTTATATCCTTGAACGTTATTTCTTTTATATAGCTGTTTGTGCTTACAACAAAGATGATATCTCCATCCACAGGTGTATGAATAGGACGAATAGCCCTGGACATACCTGTATGAGCCATTATCGCAATTCGTTTAGCCTCTTTAGGTGACAGCTTTGCATTTGTTGCAATTATGCCGATAGTGGTATTGTTATTAGCTAATATCCCACTTGTAGAACTTCCAGACAGTATGTCCTCTGGCAGGCTTGAAGGTACCCCTTTATTGCCAAACTCCTCATCAATTTCATCTGTTGCAGCCCAAAATTGCCCCGTTTGAGAGTTTACGACCGAACCATAGCTATTAACGGCAAATAGCCCCCCAATCTGAAGACCCTTATCTGATACAAAACTTGAACTCCCCAAACCTCCCTTTAGGGAACCCGCTTTTGCGCCATATCCTGCACCAGTATTTCCAAGGTTGAAATCTGTCGAAGCATTTTCTGTGGCTTTGATCCCCAAGTTTAGATAGGGAGATTCATCACCCCAATCTTTATTACCACCATTATTAAGATCAAATAATATAGCAGCGGGTACCATTGGCACATTTTTAATTTCCGGAGAAGATCTGAAGCCCTTTCCATCTTTTCCTATTAAATTAGCTGAAGAGCTGGCAGCTTCCAAGCCCCATGTGGAGCCCCCAGACAAGACTATCGCATCAACAGTATCTACTAGGTTGTAGGGATTTAAAGCACCAACGCCTCTTGTTCCTGGTGCTCCACCCCTAATGTCTGCGGAAGCTATGCTGTTTTCGGGGGTTATTAGAACAGTTGTACCTGTTCCAACAATATTATCTTCCGCATTACCAACTAGAATGTTATCTACATCAGTAATCAAATTCTTTTCACCAGGATAAAACATAACTGGAAACTAAACAAAGCTTGTATAATTGTATATGATTTATTGTTCAAAATGATAAACACATGAAAAACTTTTTAATAATAATATTTTTAATTCTGTCGTTTCTATTTAATTCTGTGGAAGCTTCCGATCATTCGAAATCAATAGTTGTAACATCAAACCCTTATGCCTCGAAAGCTGCTGCTGCAATACTAAGGGATGGAGGTAGTGCTGTGGATGCGGCAATCACTGCCCAGTTTGTTTTAACTTTAACTCAACCCCAGTCGACAGGACTAGGGGGTGGAGCCTTTATGCTTTATTGGGATAATAGTTCAGAGAAATTATATGCACTTGATGGTAGAGAAAAAGCCCCTGCATCTGCTTCTCCGCAGTTATTTTTAAACAAAGATGGACGACCTAAGAAATTTTACCCTGATGCAGTTGTTGGGGGAATTTCTGTAGGAGTCCCTGGAATGATGCGTTTTCTAGAACAAGCTCATAAGAAATTTGGAAAATTAGAATGGTCCGTTTTACTTGAATATCCCATACGACTTGCAGAGGAAGGTTTTGAATTATCTCCCGCCCTTCACAGAACTCTTTCTTTTCTGCCGGATCTAAAAAAAATTGAACCAACTTCTTCATATTTTTACAGAGAGAACAGAAATGGAGAACTCACCCCTCTTCCCATTGGAACAATTTTAACTAATGCGGAATATGTTAAGACCTTAAAAAGGATAGCTAAATTTGGTCCAGAGGAGTTCTATTCGGGTAAAACTGCAAATCTTATTATAAGTGCAGTTAACAATTCTCCCGTTAGTCCTGGGTTAATTACTCTTGAAGATTTTGCAAATTATACTGCTGTTTGGAGAGATCCTATTTGTGGTCTTTACAGAAAATATAAGGTCTGCAGTATGCCTCCACCAACTTCGGGGGGCATAACAATGTTAATGATGTTAAAAATGCTTGAGCGTTTTGCTATTGAATCTGAACATCCAAACTCTCCTAATTTTATACATCTTTTTTCTGAGGCAGGAAGTCTTGCTTATGCCGATAGGGATTATTTCATTGCTGATCCTGATTTTGTTAATATCCCAGTAAATGGCATGTTAAATGAAGATTATATTTCGGAAAGATCAAAACTTATAAAGAAAGAAACTTCCTTAAGGGATCCTAAACCAGGAAAGCCAAAGGGACACACAAAATTTTCTAAAAATGTTGATATCTCGAGACCATCAACAAGTCACCTTGTTATTGTTGATAATTTTGGTAACTCAATATCTTTAACATCTACAATAGAGGGGCCTTTTGGCAGCCATCTTATGGCTGGCGGATTTATGTTAAATAATGAGTTAACCGATTTTTCTCTTATTCCAAAGAAAAATGGACTTTTCGTAGCAAATAGAGTTGAAGCTAATAAAAGACCAAGATCTTCAATGACACCGACGATCATTTTCAATCCCGAAGGTGAGATTTATGCTCTTACAGGCTCTCCAGGTGGTAGCAGCATAATTGGATATGTTACAAAATCAGTAATGGCAATGATAGATTGGGATCTATCTCCACAAGATACGGTTTCATTGCCTCATTTTATGCGGAAAGGTGAAAATACAGAATTAGAGAGTGGTACGGACATTGTTAGATATAAACAATTTTTAGAAAAAAAAGGCCATAAAGTTGTCATTATCCCTAAGGTTAGTGGTCTACAAATTATCAAGAAGAAGAACAAAGGATTTATAGGTGGCACAGATCCTAGAGGCGAGGGTTTGGTTATCCCTATCAGTAAATAGTTGTAGGTGAGTTAGTGAAGTGAATAAAAATTTTTATCACACATTGAATAAAAATTTTTTGATACATAAAAATCAAATTTGTATTGAAGAAATATCTGGTAGACAATGGTCTTATCAAAAAATAAATGATCTTGCTGGTCGTTTTAGTTCTTTTTTAAATTCCTTAGGTATTCTGAAAGGCAGCAAGGTAATGGTTCAGCTTGAAAAATCTGTATTCTCAATTGCCTTGTATTTAGGATGTCTGAAGTCAGGAATAATTTATATTCCTTTGAATACTGCTTATACCTCAAATGAGATAAGTTATTTCATTAACAACACAAAACCAGACCTATTGGTATTAAGCCCAGATAAATATACAGAACATGATATTCTTTTATCAAACCTCAAAGAACTAAAAAGTATATCCATGGGCAATAGTTCTGAAGATAGTTTGATCAAACAAATAATTGATCAAGATAATAACTTGGATATTGTTGATTTAGAAGAGGATGATATTGCATCAATAATCTTTACTTCAGGAACAACTGGACGTTCAAAAGGTGCAATAATTTCCCATAAAAATCTATCTTCAAACGCTATTAGCCTAAATAAAATCTGGGGATTTACTTATAAAGACGTTTTATTGCACGCTCTGCCAGTTTATCACGTTCATGGACTTTTTGTGGCTATGCACTGCGCTTTTTTGAGCGGATGTAAGATATTTTTCTTTGAAAAATTCTCACCCAGTAAAATTGTTGATTATTTAAAATTTTCGACTGTTATGATGGGTGTACCTACTTTTTACTCTCGCCTCTTGTCAAGTGATCAATTTGATAAAGAAGTGTGTAAAAATATGAGAGTCTTTATTTCTGGATCTGCTCCTTTATCAGATAAGGTTTTTTTAGAATTTTATGAAAGAACAAAACATAGAATATTGGAACGCTATGGAATGTCAGAAACAGGTATGATTACGTCAAATCCTTTAAAAGGAGAAAGAATCGAAGGAACGGTTGGGTATTCTTTACCCGATGTTAAGATAAGGGAGAATAGAGAATCAGGAATTATTGAAGTTAAAGGCCCTAACGTATTTAAAGGGTATTGGGGCATGGAGGAAAAGACGAAAGATGAATTTACAGAGGATGGTTTTTTTATAACTGGAGATATTGGTAAAATAGATGATGATGGACGATTAACTCTTTTTGGTCGGTCAAGCGATATGATTATTTCGGGAGGATATAATATATATCCGAAAGAGATAGAGCTTGTAATTGATGAAATCGAAGGAATAAAAGAAAGTGCAGTGATAGGATGTCCGCAAAGTGATCTTGGTGAAGCTGTGGTTGCAATTTTGGTTAGTGATAAAGGAATTAAAACGATTCCAGATGACAGAATAAGTGAAATGTTGTTAAAATTCCTGGCAAATTATAAATGTCCTCGCAAATATATTTGGATAGAAGATTTGCCAAGAAACGCTATGGGAAAGGTTCAGAAAAAATCTTTAAGAAATGAGTATAAAAACATCTTTGGAGTAAATAATGAGTAATAAAAACAAAGTAATAGGATTTATAAATTCTTGGAATGATAGAGATATAGAAGGGATAGTTGAGGTCCTCTCTCCCGATTGCTTCTATCATAATATACCAATGGACCCCATTAAAGGCAGGGAAGATATAAGGGCTTATCTAGAACCTTTTGTGCAAATGACCACCAATATTGAATGGATCATACATCAAATTGCTGAGAATGATGAAGGAGTTGTTCTTACAGAAAGGACCGATAGGTTTGAAATTAATGGCCAATGGATGGATATTCTCGTTATGGGTGTAATGGAGTTCGAGGATGGTCTCATATCAAATTGGCGTGATTATTTTGACATGAAGGCGTATGAGTCTGAAACTGCTAGAGTGTTAGGGTAAATTTTACTGTCATTTTTCTGCCCCAATTTTTTGTTATTTGATTGACTAGAAGCACAGTGAAACTTATTAGTTTTATTAATGAAAAGTAATTTGATTCGAATTATTTTTTTGTGGAATGGGGTTAGAGAGACTAACCAATGAAGCCGACAGATATATCTAATCCTGAGTATTTTCACAAAGTTGTCGATTGCCAATGGGCTTGTCCTGCTCATACGCCAGTTCCAGAATATATTCGTTTAATTGCAGCAGAAAGATACACCGATGCTTACATGCTTAATTGGGAATCAAATGTTTTTCCAGGAATATTGGGCCGAACATGTGACAGACCTTGTGAGCCAGCTTGCAGGAGGGTTAGAGTAGAAGATGAACCTGTGGCAATTTGTAGATTAAAGAGGGTTGCTGCCGATTATAAAGATGACATAGATCATCTTATACCTTCTGCGCCAAAAAAATTAAATGGTAAAAAGATAGCCTTGTTAGGAGCTGGGCCGGCCTCATTGGCAGTTGCTAGGGATTTAATTCCACTGGGCTATGCTTGCACCATTTATGAAAAAGATGATGTTCCCGGTGGCTTAATGAGAACCAATATCCCTGCTTTTCGATTGCCCTTCGAAGTTCTTGATGAAGAATGTAATTTAATATTGAATATGGGTGTTAAAGTCGAATATAATTACGAAGTCAAAAGTTTTAAAGAATTTCTCAAAAAAAATCACGATGCAATTTTTGTTGGTACTGGAGCACCAAAAGGAAAAGATCTAGTAATTCCTGGCCGTCAAGAGGCGGATAAGAATATTCATATTGGTATAGATTTTTTAACGTCTGTAGCGTTTGAACATATAAACAAGATCGGCAAGAAGGTAGTAGTTCTTGGCGGAGGAAATACTGCTATGGACTGCTGCAGAACAGCTATACGTCTCGGAGGAAAACAAGTTGGAGTTTATGTGAGATCTCCAAAAGTTGATATGAAAGCATCTGATTGGGAAGTTGAAGAAGCTGAAATGGAAAATATCCCTATAAATGAAAATCATGTTCCCAAAGAATTTGTTATCAAAAAAGGAAAATTAGCAGGAGTAACCTTTGAGAAAGTTAGAGCGGAATACAAAAATGGTAAAAGAAAATTAATACCAACAGGGGAACCATTGGTAACGGTTGAATGCGATGATGTTCTTATGGCTATTGGGCAAGAGAATGCTTTCGATTGGGTAGAAAGGGATATAGGAATAGAATTTGGTGAATGGGATATGCCTATCGTTAATCGAAAAACTATGCAATCTTCCCTGTCCCATGTTTTCTTTGGAGGGGATGCGGCTTGGGGCCCTGAAAATATTATTACGGCCGTTGCCCATTCTCATGAAGCTGCAATATCTATTGACCTTCATTGCAATAAAAAAAGTCTGAATAAAAGACCCGATCCTCATGTTTTCTTAGGATCTTCCAAAATGGGCTTACATGAATGGTCGTATGATAATGGTTACGATGAGGTTGAACGTCTTGCCGTTCCTCACGCTGACCCTAAGGTAACTCTAAGAGACAGAAAAGTTGAGGTCGAGCTGGGTTATGATGATCGAATGGCATTTGAAGAGGCTAGCAGATGTTTGAATTGTGATATTGAAACTGTTTTTGAAGAGAAAAGATGCATTGAATGCGATGCTTGTGTTGATATATGTCCTGTGGATTGCATCAACTTTATTGAAAATAATGACGAACAAGGTCTACGAAATAATGTGAGAGTTCCAGCGTTAAACCTAGCACAAGATCTTTATGTATCAGGAAAATTACCAACAAAACGAGTCATGGTAAAAGATGAAGATCTGTGTCTTCATTGTGGATTGTGTGCAGAAAGATGTCCTACTGAAGCTTGGGACATGCAGAAATTTTTCTATTTCGGAGCTCAGGCACATGATGGATGTAAGAAATGAATAAGGTTAACGACTTCGTAATTAAGTTTGCTAATGTCAACGGATCAGGGTCGGCGAGCGCGAATATGATTTTCGCAAAATCTATTTTTAGGATGGGAATTCCTGTAAGCCCCAAAAATATTTTTCCTTCAAATATTCAGGGCCTTCCGACCTGGTATGAGATCAGGGTAAACAAAGACGGTTATATAGCCAGGAGGGAAGGTATAGATTGCTTGGTCGCTTTAAACCCTCAAACATACCAATCAGACATTAAAGATGTGGTACCGGGCGGTTACCTAATTTACGATAATACTATGCCGAGGAAATTTGGGAGGAAGGATGTTAATATTGTTGGCATTCCAATGGCGTCTATTTGTGCTGAGTATTATGATGATCCAAGGCAAAGGCAGCTTTTTAAAAATATTGTGTGTCTTGGAGCATTATCCATATTACTAAAAATGGATATAAGCATCATTAAAGGTCTTATTAAAGAGGAGTTTCAAAAAAAACCTAAATTGATAGAACCTAATATTCATGCCTTAAATCTTGGAAGAAAATATGCTCTAGAAGATTTGAAAGACGATTTCAATTTATCATTGAAAACTATGAGACCAAAAAGTAAAAAAATTATGATTCAAGGAAATGAAGCCGCTGGATTGGGTTGTATTTATGGAGGGGCTACCGTTGCTTCATGGTACCCAATAACTCCCTCAACATCTTTAGCAGAAGCTTTTCAAAAATATCTAAATAAATTTCGTTCAGACTCAGATGGAAAAATTAAGGGAGCCGTAATCCAAGCTGAGGATGAATTAGCAGCTATAGGAATTGCAATCGGTGCTAATTGGAATGGCGCTAGAGCATTTACCACCACATCTGGACCTGGGATATCATTGATGTCAGAATTTTTAGGCTTAGCTTATTTTGCTGAAATACCACTTGTTGTATTTAATATCCAAAGAGGTGGCCCTTCGACAGGGATGCCTACTCGAACACAGCAATCAGACATAATATCCTCCGCATTTGCCTCTCACGGGGACACCAAGCATATCTTATTATTTCCTGGAGATCCAAAAGAATGCTTTGAGATGTCTGCAAGAGCTTTTGATATTTCCGAAAGACTCCAAACCCCTGTAATAGTGATGAGTGATTTAGATATGGGTATGAATGATTGGATTGTGGACCCTTTAGAGTGGGATGAAAAATATAAATATGATAGGGGAAAAGTTTTAAAGGCAAAAGAACTTGACGAATTAGAGATGTGGGGAAGATACCTGGATATTGATGGTGATGGAGTTCCTTACAGAACTATACCCGGTACTCACGAATCCAAAGGAGCTTTTTTTACTAGGGGCACTTCCCATGATGCCTTTGCAGGATATACAGAAGATGGACGAATAAATGCTGACAATTTAACACGTATTGCAAAGAAGTTTGATAAGTCTTCCCGCTACCTTCCACGATCAATAAAAAGAGGATCAAAAAATAATACTGAGTTAGGTATCATTTATTTTGGATCGACTTCACCAGCAGTGGATGAGGCAGTTGATGTTTTAAAGGATAAAGGTTTTTCTTTTGATAGGTTAAGGATCCGTTCCTTTCCTTTTGACAGAAAATTAGAGCGTTTTATTGACGATCATAAATATGTTTTCATTCTTGAACAAAATAGGGATGCTCAGATGAGGGCAATGATTGCAACAGAATTAGAAAAAGATTTTAGTAAATTACAATCCATATTAAATTTTGATGGGAATCCTGTTACAGCTGATTTTATAGTTGAAGAATTTATTGGAAGAGTTAAAGAAGATGAATCTCTATCAAGATTAATTAAAAAAACCAAATCAGCAGCATAGGTTTAAAAATGAGTTTTATAAAAAAACCAATAGTTAGGCATCCAAATTTACCCAAAAATAACCTTGGTCTGACCCGTAGAGATTATGAGGGAGCCTTGTCAACTCTTTGTGCTGGATGTGGCCATGATTCAATATCATCAGCAATAATAGAAGCATGCTTCCAACTATCAATTCCTGCTCATAGGCTTGCGAAACTTTCAGGTATAGGTTGTTCATCGAAAACACCAACATATTTCTTAAATAAATCGCACGGGTTTAACTCTGTTCACGGACGAATGCCGTCCGTTGCTACGGGAGCCAATTTAGCAAATAGAGATTTATTTTATCTAGGAGTTTCAGGTGATGGAGATACAGCATCGATAGGTTTAGGGCAATTCTGTCACATCGTCCGAAGAAGATTAAATATGGTCTACATAGTCGAAAATAATGGAACTTACGGACTAACTAAAGGCCAGTTTTCGGCTACCAATGATAAAGAATCTAAGGGTCGTAAAGGTGAAGAAAATAAGTTTGAATCAATTGATTTAGCTGCACTCGCAATACAAATGGGAGCAGGATTTGTCGCAAGAAGTTTTTCTGGGGACAAGGATCAGCTGATTCCATTAATTAGAGCCGGGATGAGTTATAAAGGTTTTTCTTTTATTGATGTTATTTCGCCGTGTGTCACTTTTAATAATCATGGAACATCTACTAAAAGTTACGAATATTTTAGAGAACATAATGAAGCATTGGGTTTTTTGGATATTTTGCCTGAGCACCAAGAAATAAAAATTGATTATAAAGAAGGCAGCTCAATGGAAGTAGAAGTACATGATGGATCAAAGATGATATTGCATAAACTTAGCAAGCGTTATGACCCCTCAAGCAGGCGTAATGCTATTTCAAGGATTACCGATTCGCGTGATAAAGGTGAGATAGTTACGGGTCTTTTATATTTAGATCAGAATGAAAAGGATATTCATGATAGCCTTCAAACCTCTATCAAGCCCTTTAATTCGTTAACACAGAAAGAATTATCCCCAGGAACACGAGCTATCAACGAAATCAATAGAAGTTTTTCTTAGCCTGCGGTAGTATCGAGCTCTTCATTCCAATCTTGTTGACTTATCCATTCGCTGAAGGGAGTTAATCTGATGGGTATTTCTTTCAAGACAGGCTCCATATCAACTTTGAAAGGTCTATGTTCAGAGATGTTATTAAAACTATAAAAATCTGACATGCTATCTATAAATGCTTGTCGATTTTCTGAACGACCTCCTCTTTGATCTTCATCTGTATCGGCAAAGAAAATATCGTAAAGTCTATTGGAAAAGTCTTCTAATCCCAATTCTTTATAAAGTATGGGCCTGCCAAAATGACCGGATAATAGGTCTGCTACTCTAGGTGGGGTAAAAACTTCTGGTCCACCGATATTGATTCTTCTTCCTATGAGATCATCTCGATCTATGGCTGCAATCATAAACTTTGCAACATCATCTAGACAAATCCAGCTAGCTTCTAAATTAGGGTTGTGAGGGTAGGTATATATATCATTTTTCTTAATATCTTTTCTAGCCCAATCTGTAAGTAGATTATCCATGAAAAGAACTGGCTGAAATGTTGTTGTTTGTACTCCACCTTGCATAAGTGTATTTATCATCAGCTTAACACCATCATACCCTGCTTGCCCGACTTCTCCGAGTTCATCGGGCGGGCCCCAACAGCAGGTGTTATAAATAAGACGTCTTACATTGGCTCTCTTAGCCGAACTACCTACTGTTGCAGCAAAATCCAGAGCTTTATGTGACTCCTCAAAAGATGGTCGAGTATAAAAAACTGTATCTGCTCCCAGACATGCTTCATAAATCGAGTCAGGATCATTATAATCAGCTCTAATGATTTCAATATTATCAAATTGTTTTAATCTTGATGGATCCCTTGTTGTTGCCCTCACATCATATCCAGCTTTTATGAGCTGTCTTACTTGCGCTAAGCCTGGTCTTCCACTTGCACTTAATACAGTTACTAAAGTCATATTTTTCTCCTAAGTTATTTCTGAAACGTTCCTTACTGGTTTCTTACCGTCCCAGTTTAACGAAGCTTTATGTAGAAATGAATAAAAATCTGTTAAAGATTTACCATTTTCATATATTTCAAAAAGATGTCCTATATCTTCTCCGGGGTCAAACCAAGAAAATCTCATTCCCTCCCGATGCCCTACATTAGCAATTAATACTTCTTCACAGCCTTGGGAGAGTAGCTCTTTTCTTTCTTTTTCAAAATCATTCGCTATCCAAGCAATATGATGTACACCGCCTGAAGCATTTCTTTCAGGAGTGGGTGATATATCTTCACAGTGATCACATATTAATTCAATCATAAGATTTTCTTTCCAGCCATAAGCTGAGGAATGATCAAATGTACCGAATTGTCCCTTAATTATGGTATTTTCTAACTTAATATGTTCGTTGACATAAAATGGACCAATGTTAAATCTTCTTGACCAGTATTTTGCAGCGTTATGTACGTTTTCTACAGCGTATGCTATTTGAATTATAGGTTTTTCCGAATGATACATTTTCCTGTTCTTCCTTTTTATAAAATAAAATTCTAGACAAGAAAATATAACTAAGAAACAATAAATTTAATTCTTTTTGGGGGTAAACAGTGACAGAAAATTCCTTAATTATTCGTAATGCGAATATTGTCGACGGAACCGGCGAGAAGCCTTTTGAAGGGGATGTTTTAGTTAAAGATGGTATTATAGAGGATATTGGCAAACTTAATGGTGAAATCGGTCAAGAAATTGATGCTAAAGGTTTAACCCTAAGTCCGGGTTTCATTGATATCCATACACATTTTGACCCACAATTATGTTGGGATGGTTATGCCACTCCTTCAATTGAGCACGGTGTCACTACTGTGGTGACAGGGAATTGTTCTCTATCTTTGGCGCCAATTAAGAATGGTGGATCTGATAAGATTATTTCAATGTTTCAGGTTATAGAAGATATCAAAAAACCTACATTTGATGCGGCGGTACCTTTTTCTTGGGAAACCTTTGGAGAATATTTGGATCATATAAAACCGAATTTAGGGATTAATGTCGGCGCTCTGATAGGACATTCGGCTGTGCGCTTATATGTTATGGGTGAAGACAGTCAGAAAAGAGAGGCAACTGATGATGAGATAAGAGAAATGTGTGTAATCGTTGAGGAAGCCATGGAAAAAGGTGCTCTAGGTGTTTCCTCTTCTTATGTCGATATTGACGAAAATATGAATCCAGTTCCAAGTCGTTTCTCTTGCAGGAAAGAAAAAATTGAATTGGCAAGAGCGGCTACAAAAACAGGAAGAGGGGTATGGCAAGTTGTGCCTTACTTTATAGAAATGGAGGAACAATTAAAAAACGTTAAAGAGTTAGGTGACATCAGTTTAGAAACCGGAATCATGTGCAGCTTTCAACCTGTTCTATCAACCCCAGACTCTCCTATGGCAGACCAATTAATGAATGCCATTAAAGAAGAGAGAGAAAGAGGTGCCAAAGTTTTTGGTCAGTCCATGCCAAGATGTTTCGATTTAAATATGCGGCTATCTGAAACCAGTATGCTTTTGTACGGAATGCCTTCTTGGAAATCTATTATGGATGAGCCTTCCTCAAAAAGAAAAGGGTTGTTTTCGGATCCGGAAAAGCAAAAGATTTTGGTAGAAGAAACCAGAACAGCTGAAGGAATAAGTGCAGCACTTCCAATGTTGAAAATTGGAGAAATTTATAGCGAAGATAATCAAAAATACAAAGGCAAATATTTAATGGAAATTGCTCAGGAGGAAGGTAAGGATTTAGGTCAAATTATTCTGGATATTGCATTAGCTGATGATTTAAGAACTGAATTTCAATTGGTTGACGTTCTCAATGCTGACAAGGATGCGGTTTCACATATTATAACAAGCGAACTATGTCATTTTGGAGCCTCTGATGCCGGAGCTCACATAACCCAATTCTGTGGGAGTGGTGATACCACTCATTTGCTGGAATATTATGTTAGAAAGACTGGTAAAATAAGTCTTGAGAAAGCTATTAACCGTATGACAAAGGAGTTGGCTGATGATTGGGGCATAAATGACAGAGGAGTAATCCAAAAAGGCAAGGCTGCAGATCTAGTTTTGTTTGATATAGAAAAAGTAGGTATTTCAGGTGAAGAATTTGTCAATGATTTTCCGGGCGAGGCTAACAGATATATGAGATATTCGCATGGTTATGAATATGTCATAATTAATGGTTCAATAGCCTATAAAGATAACGATTATACTGATGTAAAAAATGGCAAGGTTGTATAGTTTAACCTTTGCCTCTCAAAAAATTCTCTACTGCTTTTTTATGTTCAGGGGTTTTCCAGCATTCTCTTAGAAGTGCGCTTTCTCTTTCTTGTGCTTTGGTCAAATCTGTTTCGCTCCCATTCTTTGTGAGAAGCTCTTTGACCATTCTTAACTGAGGACCGGGATTTTCAGCTATTAATTTTGCTTTA
>Ga0066372_10000154_pt1 | contig 23211 bp, 20 predicted proteins | sample Knorr_S15_td_250_FD_77011 | JGI IMG/M metagenome (GOLD analysis project Ga0066372, IMG submission 77011) | Marine microbial communities from Southern Atlantic Ocean transect - Knorr_S15_td_250_ad_251m_LV_A | ecosystem: Environmental > Aquatic > Marine > Oceanic | place: Southern Atlantic ocean... | reverse complement strand
TGCACCATCGACAACATCTTTCGGGGCACGGTCCACAAAGCTTTTGTTTTCTAATTTAGCGGATAATTGTTGTTTCTCTTTTTCAAGATTCTCTATTATCTTATTTATTCGGTTAAATTCATCTTCTGGGTTAATAAGATCGGCAAGTGGTACTAGTAATGTCATTTCACCTGCTAAGGCTAAAGCCGCATCACTCATTTCATCTTTAGTAGCTATTATTGTTTCAATCTTACCTAGCATTTTAATTAATAATTCATTTTTATTAAGCCATTCACATTCTTTTTTAGCACCACCCTTTGTTGAGACAGTTAATACTTTACCCGGAGAGATATCTCTTTCGGAACGAATCCGTCTTACGCCCATAATAAATGATTTTATCCATTCAATTTCTTCATCAGCATTTTTATCTTTTTCAAATTCACTCTCACTAGGATAGGATTCCAACATAATAGTTTCACTATTTTTATCTAAAATAGGCGCAACACGCTGCCATAACTCTTCTGTGATAAAAGGCATGAAAGGATGTAGGCTACGAAGCAATGCTTCTAGCACATATACTAATGTATAGAGTGTCCCTCTTTTTTCTTCATCAGTTTTTTCTTTATCATTCAGAGTTGATTTTGAAAATTCGAGATACCAATCACAATATTCATTCCAGGCGAATTCATATAAAGCCTGTGAAGCAAGATCAAACCGATATGTTTTGATACCTTTATGTGTTGCATTGAGTGTTTTTGAAAGCTGACTTGTAATCCACCGTTCAGTTAAACCAAATATTTTCTTATTGTTATTAATATTTACGTTTTGCGATTCAATATTCATTAATACAAATCTTGTTGCATTCCAGATTTTGTTACAAAAATTTCTGTAGCCATCTATGCGACCAATATCAAATCGTATATCCCTTCCTTGTGTTGCAAGGGATGCAAATGTGAATCTTAATGAATCCGTGCCATACGGCGCGATACCATCGGGGAAATGTTTGCGAGTTGATTTCTCGATTTTATCCGCTAACTGAGGTTGCATAAGTCCGGTTATGCGTTTTGCGACTAAATCTTCAAGCTCAATCCCATTGATTAGGTCTAACGGATCAAGCGCATTTCCTTTTGATTTAGACATTTTTTGTCCGTCAGAATCACGAACAAGGCCATGGATATAGACTTCTTTGAAGGGAGGCTCTCCGGTAAATTTTAATCCCATCATAATCATGCGAGCTACCCAGAAGAAAATAATATCAAAACCTGTCACAAGTACATTGGTTGGATAAAATTTTTGAAGGCGTTCAGTTTTTTCTGGCCAGCCCAAAGTGGAGAAAGGCCAGAGCGATGATGAGAACCAGGTATCTAAAACATCCTCATCTTGTTTTAAATTAATCTTGCCCAGATTATTTTTTTCTCTGACTTCTTTTTCATTATGTCCGACAAAAATATTACCATCATCGTCATACCAGGCAGGAATGCGATGCCCCCACCATAGCTGGCGGCTAACACACCAATCTTCAATATTTTTCATCCATTCAAAATATGTTTTTTCCCAGTTTTTTGGCACAAATTTTATTAATCCATCTTCTACTGCCTTTATTGCTGGATCGACGAGCGGTTTTACTTTGACGTACCATTGGTCTGTCAGATAAGGCTCTACAATCGCATTAGAACGGTCACCTCTTGGGATCATGAGTTTATGATCTTCAGTTTTTTCTAATAGATTTTTATTTTCTAGATCAGCAAGAATCTTCTTTCTGGCATCGAATCGATCTAGTCCCTGATATTTTTTTGGTGCTTCATCATTAATAACAGCATCAATTGTGAAAATATTTATTTTTTCAAGATTATGTCTTTCACTGACTTCATAATCATTAAAATCATGTGCAGGTGTTATCTTGACGCAACCACTCCCAAATTCTGGGTCGACATACTCATCAGCAATAATAGGGATTTGTCTATCTGTTAGCGGCAGCGATACTTTTTTCCCAACTAGTTCTTTATATCGATTATCATCAGGGTGGACGGCAACCGCGATATCACCCAACATCGTTTCTGGTCTTGTTGTTGCGACAACAAGATGCTTGATACCTTTTATAGATTCGCTAAGTGGGTAACGCATATGCCAAAGATGACCATTTTCTTCTTGAGAAATAACTTCTAAATCAGAAATAGCAGTGTGGAGTATAGGGTCCCAGTTAACCAATCTTTTACCTCGGTAAATAAGACCTTTATCATACAGTTGCACAAATACTTCTCTTACTGCATTTGATAAACCATCGTCCATCGTAAAACGTTCATTCACCCAATCCATTGATGTGCCAAGACGACGAGATTGATTATTGATTGTATTCCCCGAACTTTTTTTCCATTTCCAGACCTCATCAATAAATTTTTCTCTGCCCAATTCGTGGCGCGAAACTTTTTTTTGTTGCAGCTGACGTTCAACTACCATTTGGGTTGCAATACCAGCATGGTCAGTTCCACATTGCCATAAAACATCATTATCATTCATGCGTTGAAAACGAATTAATATATCCATTAATGTTTGTTGAAAGGCATGACCCATATGTAAGCTACCGGTTACATTAGGGGGAGGTAACATTATACAGTAAGGTGTACCTTTTCCTTTTGGAGAAAAATAATTACTTTTTTCCCAGCGATTGTACCAATCAACTTCAATTGATTTGGGGTCGTACGACTTATCCATTAATAAATAATTTCATTTAGATTGATAAAATTCTTTTAGATTATCAATTTTATGATTATGTATCTCATAATCGCCTTTTTTATATTGTCGATAACGTTGTCTCGCAATTTCCTTTTTCTTTTCATTGCTCTCAACTATCTCAATAATACGGTTAAATTTATTTGCAAATTCAGGCACCTTGTTATCAAGATTGATCATAACTTGGGAATGATTTGGAAAACGATCACCATGCCCAATTGTAACGGGCGTCCCATTATTTTCTGTTTCATTATATATTTCGTGAGGGATAAAACTAATATCGCGGAATGTCCATAACAGGTTATCCATTCTTTTTGTTACATCTTCCGATTCGGTATACATATAAACGTAATTACCAGCAGACCAAGCTTTTGAAGCTATGATGCATGCAAATTTATGCATATTCGACTCATCTGATAATAGATAAAAATCAACTCGCGACATAATTACGAATTCAAAGACTATTTTATTTTATTAAGAATGTATTGCATCAACAAGGGAACAGGTCTACCGGTAGCACCTTTCTTGGACCCAGAAGTCCAAGCTGTTCCTGCAATATCAAGGTGTGCCCACTGAAGTTTTTCGGCAAACCGTGACAAAAAACAAGCTGCTGTTATAGTTCCTGCATCCCTGCCACCTATGTTCGCAATATCAGCAAATGGGCTATTTAATTGTTGTTGATATTCATCCCATAATGGTAATTGCCAGGCGCGATCACCAGATTCTTCACCGGCATTGATTAGCTCTCTTGCTAAAGAGTTGTGATTGCTTAATAAACCTGTTGCATGTTTACCTAGAGCAACTACACATGCACCTGTTAGTGTTGCAATATCAATTACAACTTCCGGATTAAATTTTTTACTGTAGGTAATTGCATCGCATAGTATTAGTCTACCTTCTGCGTCTGTGTTTAAAACTTCGATTGTTTGCCCCGACATACTTGTAAAAATATCACCTGGTTTTGTTGCAGTTCCGCTTGGCATGTTCTCTGTTGTAGGAATTATGCCTACAATATTTATTGGAAGTTCTAGTTCTGTAACGGCTGAAATAGTTCCTATAACCGATGCTGCTCCACACATATCATATTTCATTTCATCCATTGCTTGTGAGGGTTTTATTGATATACCCCCAGTGTCGAATGTTACTCCTTTCCCAATAATTGCAATCGGTTTTTGTGATTTTTTTGCACCTTTACCTTTGTATTCCAGCGTAATTAATTTAGCTGGCTCAGAAGAGCCCCGTGAGACAGATAATAAAGAACCCATCCCAAGTTTTTCCATGTCTGATTCTTCTAAAATTTTAACAGTTAGTGAAGTTTGGTTTTTTCCTAATTTAATAGCTTTTTGAGCTAAATAATTTGGTGTGCATATGTTTGAAGGGTAATTTGCAAGATCACGTGAAAGTTTAATGCCATTTGCTATAGCTTGCGCTAATTTTATTGCAGTTTCACATTTAGATAATTCACGTCTTGTTGGTACCGTATAGGTTATTTTGCGTAATGGACGTCTAGATTCTTTATTTTTACTTTTTAACTCATTAAATTTGTATAAGGTATGCTCAGCAACTTCTACAGCTTGTTTAACTTTCCAACTGCAATCTCTGCCTTTTACATTTAATTCGCTTAGATAATTTATACCTTCAAGTGCACCAGTTTTATCCAAAGCACAAATACTATTTTCTATAATTGTTCGGTAGTTTCTGTCATTAACTTCTCTTTCTTTCCCACAACCTATTAGTAGGACACGATCCGCCATAACACCCTGTACATTATGTAATAATAGTTTTTGACCTTTTTCACCATCCATATCACCACGTCTAATTAAAGTAGAAATATGTTGTTTACTCGCTATATCAATTGCTTTTGCAGGATTTGAAAGGCGTCTAGTCGAAAATATCCCTACAATTACACAGGCAGTTCGTTGTTTCTCTGGGCTTCCGCTTTTTATACTGAAATCCATATAGGCTCCAAAAGTTAAATTAAATTTTATAAGTTATTGATATATATATAAAATAGTATGTCATTATTTCAATCAAATATTCTGCATTTGGGTAATATTAATGTCATAATTCTATATATTTTGTTAAAAATCGAAAGAAAACGATAAAAAACTCATATTTGGATAAGTTTATTCATTTATCTGTAACTAAGCAAAGTAACATTTACAAAAAAGGCAAAAAATTTGATTATCAAAAATTATATATACAAAGACCTTCTTCAAAAACTGGCTTGGATAATAGGTTTGTTGATTCTGATTTTTGCAAGCAATAAGTTTGTAGGTTTCTTGTCAGATGCTGCAGAGGGCAATCTTCCAGCTGACATGGTTTTTATGATGCTCGGTTATAAAATACTGGCATCGCTACCGAAAATCTTCCCTATTTCAATTCTTATAGCAGTCTTATTAGTTTTTACACGCATGGCAAACGATAGAGAACTTGTAGTTCTTGAGGGCGCTGGTGCAAGTAAAGCTTTTCAAATGAAAATTGTTAGCCAATTTACAGCTATTTTTTGTTTATTTGTTGCATTAATGACTCTATATATTGCGCCTTGGGCAGAGCAAAATATTCATCTTCTAAAAGAAAGAGCAAAAGAAGAATCTGATATTTCCGGAATTAGACCTGGCCAATTTAAAGAATTTAGTCAGGGTGATCGGGTTGTTTATGTGCAAAACTTTTTGCCCGAAAAGTCTTTGATGGAAGATGTTTTTTTACAGGTCAGACAAGAGGATAATCTTGGCGTTCTTGCCTCTGATAACGCACGTTTTCAATATGACAGAAATTCTGGGAATAAATACATCGTATTTAATGATGGTCAAAGATACGTAGGCGAACCAGGTTCGCTAGATTATGAGATCACTGAATATGAAAAATACGCTATCTTAATTGAGAATGCGACAAGGAAATCTGAGACCTTAAAAACAGCAGCACTTACAACAGACGAAATAATCAGTTCAGAAAACATGAGTCACAAGGCAGAATTTCAATGGCGAATTTCGTTAATTATAATATGTTTTTGTTTATCGTTATTTTCAGTGTTACTTGTTCAATCAAGCTCTAACGAAAAACGGTATGCCCCTTTTGTTATTGGTATCTCAGTCTATCTTATATATAGTAATTTACTTGGCATAGCTCAAACATTATTAAGAAGAGAAATAATTCCAGAATTTGTGGGGTTATGGTCAGTACATGTAATATTTATATTGGTATTGTTTATTTTGTATTATTTTCCACAAATTCAACTTCAAAAAAATAGACAGTAGTTCTTTATTAAAAAAATGGTACATGATCGATATATAGGTAGAAATATAATAGCGTCAAGTTTAGTTGCGCTAATTGTTTTAATTACTATCTTTTCATTTTTTTCTTTGGTTGATCAGTTGGATGATACAGGTCATGGCAATTATGGTGTTTTTCAAGCTATCGAATATGTTTTATTAACCATCCCTAGATTAAGCTATGAATTATTTCCAATTGCTACAGTTATTGGTTGTATGGCAGGCCTTGGTATATTGGCCAATAATAACGAATTAGTGATTTTAAGAACATCCGGCCTATCAAAAATACAACTTGCATATTCTTTAATTAAGACTGGTTTAATATTTATTCTAATTAGTATATTAATTGGTGAGGTTATAGCTCCAATAAGCGAGCAAGCCGCCCAACAAAAACGTTCTGTTGCTTTAACAGAACAAATAACAATGAAAAGTAAACATGGTTTTTGGTCACGAGATGGAGATAATTATATTAATATCAGGAAGATTCTACCTAATGAAAAACTAGAGGAAATACATATATATGAATTTGATAAAAACAGGCAATTAAGAACAACAATTCATGCAGAAAGCGCCAAGTACGGTAATGGTAAATGGTTATTGCATAATATTTTAAAAACGGAGATTTCAAAAGATAAAATAATAAAGCATAGTTATGAAAATGCTGAATGGGAGGCTTTGTTGAATCCTGAAGTAATTAATTTAGTAACAATAAAACCTCGTTATTTGTCATCATATGGTTTGATTAATTACATTAAACATCTTAAGTTGAATAATCAGGACAGCAGAATTTATCGGCAAGCACTTTGGCAAAAAGCACTAAATCCTTTGATGATTATAATAATGATGCTTTTAGCTATTTGCATGGTCAAATGCGATGCAAGGTCAGTTGGTCTAGGCCAACGTGTTTTTATTGGTGTTTTAATTGGTATAACTTTCCATCTTGCTAATCAGGTAACGAGACATCTTGGTATTGTTTATAACATACCCATATTTGTCAGCGTTACTTTACCGACTATATTAGTTCTCTTTTATATAAATTATAGTCTTAACAAGGAATACTAGCGACAATTATTATTTTTCAACAATTAGCTTCGTTTTCGAAAGATGATCATGTAGAGTTTTTTTATTTTTATCGAATATTGCCCAAAGGAATCCACTACCCAATAGAATTAATGACAAAGCTGATGCCAAGAATCTTTTTGTTGCTTGTTGAAAATTTGGTTTTATCTCAGACTCGTTAACTATTTTTATTTTCCAGCTTCTCATACCCAGAGTCTTACCACCAAAGCACCACTGCCAGGAAAAATATAAATAAGTAAGAAGAAATAAATATATTTTATACACAAAATTATTGCTATCAATAGCGCCACCTCCTAAGAATGGCATTAAGACAAATGTAGCAAAGAAAAGAACTGAACTTAGGAGTATAGTGTCATAGAGTATTGCGCATAAACGACGTAGAAAAGAACAGGTATTTTGATTTTTTTTGTGCAATTTATTTGGATTTATCAGGTTTGTTATTATAGGATTCCTTTGATTATAGATTATTTAATTTTTCTCTTTAATGATAGACTCAAAAGAATCAAAGAATATTAGTAGGTTAAAAATAACTCCAATAGTTATACCTCGTAGTCAGCATATAATATCACGAATGCAAATAAACGATAATGCTTTGAAAGTTTTGTATCGTTTAAAAAATGCAAAGTATAAAGCTTATCTTGTTGGTGGTGCTGTAAGAGATATTTTATTAGGAAGAAGACCTAAAGATTTTGATGTTGTTACAGATGCTAAACCAGAACAAATTAGAGAATTATTTCGCAATTGTCGTTTAATTGGGCGACGTTTCAGGTTAGCTCATATTCAATTTGGCAAAGAAATAATAGAAGTATCAACCTTTCGTGCTCCTCATCACATATCTGATAAAAATGAAGGTCAGGCAAAGGATGGAAGAATAATTCGTGACAATGTATATGGTGACATTGATGATGATGTTTGGAGGCGAGATTTTACAATTAATTCTCTATTTTACAATATTGAAGATTTTTCTGTTGTCGATTATGTTGGTGGCATTAAAGATCTTGAGATTGGCCAATTAAGATTAATTGGAGATCCAGTAAAACGTTATATTGAAGATCCAGTGCGTATACTTAGAGCGATAAGATTTGCATCGAAACTTAATTTAAAAATTCATTCTGATACAGAGAAACCTATAAAAGATTATTCCAATTTATTAGAAAATATACCTTCTGCTCGTTTATATGAAGAAATACTAAAATTATTTTTAAATGGACATGCAGTAGAAACATTTATCCTTTTAAGAAAGTATAATCTTTTTAAGTATTTATTTCCTCAGATGGATCAATTATTGAACGAAACCCAAAAAAACTATTCATACGAATTTATAATGCGTGCTTTAAATAATACAGATCAACGAATAAATGAAGGGGATTCTGCAACCCCTGGTTTTTTGTTGGCAGCAATGTTGTGGGAGCCAGTCAGGATATTATCTAGTGAATATATATCTAATAATCTATCTGAGGTAGAGGCTGCAAAATTAGCAGGCGATACAATTATTTCAAAACAAATATCAAGTACTTCAATACCAAGACGATATACACATATGGCACGTGATATTTGGACTTTACAGGCAAGACTGAAAAGAACCAAAAAAAAGTCACTTCGCGTTTTAATGCACCCAAAGTTTCGTGCTGCTTATGATTTTTTATTATTGCGTGCTCAATCTGGCGAACGTTTAGAAAATTTAGTTGATTATTGGACAAAAGAGCAATTAGATGAGCCACTTGCTGGCAAAGACAAACCAAGAAAATTAGGAAATCGCAGCAATTCTTCGTATCGACGCACTCGTAATTCTAGGAAAAAAGATCTATGACCATTGCCTTCATTGGTTTGGGGAGTAATATAAAATCACCTAAACAACAAATAAAATCTGCTATTAAATCAATTGAAGGAATAGCTTTGACTCAAGTTTTAAAGGTATCTTCTTTGTATAAGAGCAAGCCGATCGGTCCCCAAAATCAAAATGACTATATAAACGCAGTAGCAAAAATAGACACTGATCTTATGCCTCTTGAATTGTTAGAATGTATGCAGGATATTGAAAATCAACAAGGGCGAATTCGTAAAGAGCATTGGGGGCCAAGGACACTTGATTTAGACATTTTAATGTTTGGCGAAGAAATAATAAAAGATGACAAGTTAACGATTCCTCATGCGGAGATCGAAAATCGTTCTTTTGTGTTAGCTCCATTGGCAGAGATTGCCCCTAATTGTTTAATCCCCGACAAAGGAATGGCCCGTGATTTATTGGCAATCATTGGTCAGGAAGACTTAGAGATAATACGGTGAGTAAAAAGCATCCAGATTATATAGTTGTTGAAGGCCCAATTGGTGTTGGAAAAACAACTTTGGCGAAACGTCTAGCCAAATCATTTAATACAGAATTAATGTTGGAGCTTGCGACGGAAAATCCATTTCTTCCAAGGTTTTATTCTGACCCAAAAACAGTTGCACTGCCTACTCAGTTATTTTTTTTGTTTCAACGCGCAAAGCAGATTGAATCATTTCGTCAGAAGGATATGTTTAGGCCAATTCAGGTATCAGATTTTTTAATTGAGAAAGACAAACTATTTGCATCTGTAACTTTAGATAGCGACGAATTAGATTTATACCAACAAGTATATAATCGATTAACTATAGATAATCATGCCCCCGATCTCGTTATTTATTTGCAGGCACCAATAGAAATACTTATGCAAAGAATAATGATGCGAGGATATGGTTATGAAAAGGCGATTAACCATGATTATCTAAAGAAAATATCAGATGCATATATTGATTTTTTTTATAATTATACATCTTCACCATTATTAATTGTTAACACGGATGATTTTGATCTTTCAAAAGATGAAAAAAATTATAATTTGTTGCTTGAGCATATTGGTACCTTGTCATCGGGCAGGCACTACTTTAATCCAGTTCAGATATGAATGAGAAAATAACAATTAAGAATTTGAAGGAGATGAAAGAATCAGGAGAGAAAATTGCCTGTTTAACATCATATGATGCGTGTTTTGCAAGAATACAAGATGAAGCTAGAGTCGATTTACTTTTGGTGGGCGACTCCTTAGGTATGGTTTTGCAAGGAGGGGACAATACGTTAGGGGTAAGTATCTCAGATATGATTTATCATTCGAGATTAGTTAGTAATGTGACGAAACGGGCAATTATCGTAACTGATATGCCATTTATGAGCTATTCGACGCCAGTACAGGCCCTTGGCAATGCAGCAAGATTGGTCAGTGAGGGTGGGGCACATGTTGTGAAAATTGAAGGTGGTTCTGAATTATCTGAGACAGTTAAGTTGATTACGCAGCACGGCATACCAGTTTGTGGTCACCTAGGTTTAACACCTCAATCTATTCATAAGTTAGGAGGTCTTGGCGTTCAGGCAGCAACTAATAAGGCCGCAGAAGAATTAGAAAAAGATGCACTTTCTTTGCAGGAAGCCGGGGCATCTTGTTTGGTTGTGGAATGTATTCCATCATCAGTGGCATCTAATGTTACTAAACTTTTAGATATACCCGTTATTGGAATTGGCGCCGGCGTTGATTGCGATGGACAAGTTTTAGTTTTGTATGACATATTAGGTTTGACACCTAAACAACCAAAGTTTTCAAAAAATTTTCTTTCTGGAAAAAAATCTATTTTCGATGCAATTAAAGAGTATGTAGAACAAGTAAAAGATAATTCTTTTCCTTCAAAATCTAGTTCTTGATAGTGCTTAAAAAAATTAAAAAAATTACTGATTTACATCGTGAATTAACAGAAGCTCGTAAATCTAAAAAAAAAATTTCTCTCGTACCAACGATGGGGAATCTGCACGAAGGACATCTATCATTAATTAAACATGCACAGAATATATCTGAGTATGTTGTTGTAAGTATTTTTGTTAATCCTACCCAGTTTGTGGCAGGAGAAGATTATAATAAATACCCACGCACATTAGATGCTGATACTGAATCTATTTCTAAGTTAGATGTAAATCTAGTATTTACACCAGATACAAACGAAATTTATTCAGATAATTACCAGACACCTATTGAAGTTCCAGTTTCCTATTTAGAATCGATTCACTGTGGTAAGTCTCGTCCCGGCCATTTTAGAGGTGTCGTAACAGTCGTTTCTGAACTATTTAACATAGTGCAGCCGGATATAGCTATCTTTGGCGAGAAAGATTACCAACAACTATTAATTATTCGTAATTTAGTTAAAAATCTTTTTTTGCCGATAGAAATTATTAGTTTGCCCACAGTAAGAGAAGAAAGCGGTTTGGCAATGAGTTCAAGAAATAATTATTTATCTCAATCTGATAGACAACGAGCCCCCATGTTATATGAGTGTATCAAGACAACTATTAAATCCATTAAAAATGGTGTTAAAGATTATGTGGATTTGGAAAAAGAAGCGAAACTTTTTTTGGAGAAGGCCGGGTTTAAAATAGATTATTATAGTATTTGTGACCTCGATACATTGAGGTCACCAATAAATGAGAATTTAGTAATATTGGCCGCTGTTTGGCTTGGAAAAACTCGATTAATTGACAATGCTAGAGTGCATACTTATGATTGACATCGAATTGTAATATTAGTTAGATGTGGGTTAATATCGTGCCTAAATTTACAAACACTTAAATATCAATGCAAATCACTGTCTTAAAAGCAAAATTTCATCAAGCAACAGTTACACACTCAGAAATCGAGTACGATGGATCATGTGCAATCGATGGTGCCTTATTAGATAAGGCTGGTATTCGCGAGTATGAGCAGATAGAAATATACAACATAACCAATGGTGAGCGTTTTAGGACTTACGTTATTCGGGCCGAAAATCACTCTCGAATTGTTTCTGTGAATGGGGCTGCTTCACATAAGGCAAACCCAGGCGATCGAGTTATTATTTGTGCATATGGCAGAATTAATGAAGACGAAATCGAACGATTCAAACCAAGGCTTGTATATTTAGATCAAGAAAACCATATAACTAGAATAAAAGATCATATTCCCGTCCAGGCAGCTTAATTAAACACTACATTTGTTAACCGTAAATTCCATTCAAATTAATTTATATAATTATATGACTTATTAAGTCCGGGTTTTTTATATGAGTTCAAATCAAAAAAGCGCAGGTGTAATTGTAATCGGTAATGAGATTTTGTCTGGACGTACACAGGATCTTAATATTTCGTATATTGGGAAAAAACTTGAAGGATTAGGAATTATATTATCTGAAGTTACAATAATACCCGATATTGAAAATGACATAATAAATAAGGTAAAGGTGTATTCTGAAAAATATGATTATGTATTCACAACTGGTGGTATAGGCCCAACACATGACGATATAACAACTGCCTCAATTGCCAAGGCATTTAATGTTAATCTTATAAGAAACAAAGATGCTGTTAATCGTATGGGAAAACACTATCAGTCTGGTAAGTTATCTGAAGCACGATTAAAAATGGCGGATGTTCCAGCAGGAGCAATACTTATTAATAATCTTGTAAGTGGCGCACCAGCTTTTAAAATTAATAATGTATTTGTTTTAGCAGGCGTACCCGAGATCATGAGGTCCATGTTCGACTCATTAATTGAACATTTAGTGTCAGGACCGCCTATTTTAACTGCTAGTGTTTGTACTAATCTAACCGAAAGTAAACTCGCAAGTGGTTTGAGTGAAATTCAGGGAAAATGCCAAGATGTAAGTATCGGAAGCTATCCCTTCTTTAAGCAAGGTAACTTAGGTGTAAATATTGTTTTGCGTTCAACCGATAAAGATTTACTCTTAAATCAATATAAATTGACAGAAGAATTAGTTAATCATCTAAAAGGGAAAATTTTAGAAACGCATATACCAGATTGATTATGGTGCCGGGAGAGAGAATCGAACTCTCACTCTGTTACCAGAACCGGATTTTGAATCCGGCGCGTCTACCAGTTCCGCCACCCCGGCTAGGTAAAGTGATAGCCCGCAAGTATAAGGAAAGTCACCCCAGGGTCAAATTTCAATTACGATATTTAATAACCATTTTCTGATAATATCGCGCGCCATGTTAACGAAAGATTTCTCATATAATCTTCCCGAAGGTCTTATTGCTCAAAATCCAGTCGATGAGCGTGGTAATAGTCGTATGCTGGTATTAGAAAGAGGGCTCGGAATAGCTGACACTTCATTTCAAAAACTTCCCGAATATTTAAAATCAGGAGATCTTGTTGTTTTAAATGATACCTTTGTTATCCCAGCGAGATTATTTTTGGAAAAAGAATCTGGAGGGAAAGTCGAGCTTGTGCTTGAACGCATTATTGATAGAAAAGAATTGATGGTTCAACTTCGAGCAAACAAAACACCTAAATCTGGAACAATTTTAATTCTTGATAATAAAAAAATATTTTTAGTTAAAAAAAAGATTGAAGGTTTATTTTTACTTAATTATTTAGGAGAAGGTGAAATTATAAATTTATTTAATGAGTTTGGTCATGTGCCATTACCCCCGTATATAAAAAGAATTGATAATTCTGTTGATAAGGAACGATACCAAACCGTTTTTTCTGACAAACCTGGTGCGGTAGCTGCACCAACCGCAGGATTACACTTTACAAAAGATATGTTGAATAAATTAAGTGAGAATGGCATTAACAATGTTAAATTAACATTACATATCGGTACAGGGACATTTCAACCTGTGCGGGAGGAGTATGTTTCTGAACATAAAATGCATAGTGAGTATATGTCTATAGATAAAGATGTTATAAACAAAATTATAGAGACAAAAAATAATGGCGGAAGAATACTTGCAGTTGGTACCACTGTTGTTAGAAGTTTGGAATCTGCTGTAAGAAATGATGTCTTAACTGCTTTCGAGGGCGAAACAGATATTTTTATATACCCAGGTTATAAATTTAATGTAGTCGACATGTTACTTACGAATTTTCATTTACCAGAATCTACGTTGCTGATGTTGGTTTGTGCATTTGCCGGCAAAGAAAATGTGATCGAGGCCTATCATCATGCTATTAGCAAACAGTATAAATTTTATAGCTATGGTGATGCGATGTTGCTAATTAACGAAAAATAAATCATAAGCAATGAATTTTGAATTAATAAAAGAATTTAATAGTGCAAGGCGAGGCAGACTTGAGCTTTCTAATGGCATGGTAGATACACCAGTTTTTATGCCGGTAGGAACTTATGGTACCGTCAAATCAATGACGCCCGAAGAGCTAGTTGAAATAGGTACAGAAATTATTCTCGCAAATACATTCCATCTTATGTTAAGGCCGGGAGCAGATGTTATCGAAAAGTTTGGTGGATTACATAAGTTTATGCATTGGCAAAAGCCTATTTTGACAGATTCAGGCGGGTATCAAGTTTTTAGCTTGGCTAAATCAAGAAGGATTACAGAGCAAGGAGTTCATTTTCGTTCCCCAATTGATGGAGAACAAATATTTTTGGGTCCGGAAGAAGCAATTCAGATGCAGCATGTTTTAGGTGCAGAAATTATTATGGTATTTGATGAATGTACCCCTTATCCCTGCTCCGAAAAAGAAGCATTAGACTCAATGGAATTATCATTGCGATGGGCAGACAGATCAAAGCGGGCACATAGTAAAAATAAAAATGCTTTGTTTGGTATTATTCAAGGAGGGATGTATGCAAAATTACGCAAGAAATCTTTGAATGGGCTTTGTGAAATAGGTTTTGATGGGTATGCAATTGGCGGTCTTTCTGTTGGCGAACCTATTGAGATGATGTTAGATATTCTTGATCAAATAACTTTAAAAATGCCGGAAGATAAACCACGTTATTTGATGGGTGTTGGCACACCAGAGAATATTATTGAGGCAGTTTGCAAGGGAATTGATATGTTTGATTGTGTTATGCCTACGAGAAACGCAAGAAATGGACATCTTTTTACAGAATATGGGGATATTCGTATTAAAAACACCAAATATAAGCTCGATGAACTTCCACTTGATGAAAATTGTAATTGTTACTCATGTAAAAATTACTCACGCGCCTATTTACATCATCTTTCAAGAACTAACGAGATATTAGGCGCACGATTGAATACCAAACATAATCTTTATTATTATCAACATTTGATGAAGGGTTTACGATTAGCCATAGAGGAAGAACGATTGACCGAGTTTGTTAAAAATTTTTATACAAAACGTGGGACAGGCTAATTTGCCCAATTTCCAATATCTTGCTAGTTTTTATGTAAATCTAAATTTGCCTTAGCTATACTGAATTTCTCATTGTTGTGTCATAATACCGCGCTTTTAAAAACAGAGTTAAAGCCAATATGATAGATTTTTTCATTAATAACGCATGGGCGGCCCCCGCACAACAACCTGGTTTTGCGAGTTTTCTGCCATTGATCATATTAGTTATAATTTTTTATTTTATTTTAATACGCCCACAAATTAAGCAAGCAAAACAACATAAACAGCTAGTTGCTTCCTTAACAAAAGGCGATGAAATTGCTACAAATGGCGGGTTATTAGGCAAAATTAAAGAAGTCGGCGATAATTTTATTATTGTTGAGATATCAAAAGAAACAGAAGTAAGAATACAAAAACAATCTGTATCAATTATTTATCCGAAAGGAACATTAAAGACACTTTAGTATAATTAATTACAGATATTAAATATGGTTTAAATCATGAATCGTTACTCTTCTTGGAAATATATTTTAATACTTTTTTTAATAGGGCTGGGTCTACTGTTCGCTTTGCCTAATATCTACGGAAAGGACCCCTCATTACAAGTATCTGCGGCCCGATCTGCAGAAATAAGTGAGCTTACAGAATATCAGATTAGTGCAGCCCTGGATGAAGCAGGGTTGTCTTACAAAGATGTGACACTTGGTATTGGTAATCTCACAATTAGGTTTAGTGATGAGGAGGCGCAATTAAAAGCACAGTCAATTATAAAAGAATCTTTGGGTAGGAATTATGTTGTTGCCCTTAATCTTTCCCCAGCAACACCTGATTGGTTAAGTAAATTTGGTGCAGAGCCGATGTCTTTGGGGCTTGATCTTAGAGGGGGTGTTCATTTCTTAATGGAAGTTGATATGGATGCTGCGATAGACAAAGCAGAGGAACGTTACATTTCTGATTTGCGCAGTTATCTTAGAGAAAACAAAGTTCGTTATAAAACGATTACACATAATAAATCAGAAGGCTTATTAATTCGTTTTAAAGATAATGCTGAGCGTGATAAGGGACAGTCCCTGATTGAAAAGAATTTTCTCGATTTAAATGTTATTACACCGGACGTTAATGAAAATGAATTTTCATTAACTTTAACAATAAAAGAAGAGGCATTACTTGAAACTCAAAGGTTAGCATTACAACAAAATATTACTACACTAAGAAAACGTGTAAACGAGTTAGGTGTTGCTGAGCCAGTAATTCAAAGGCAGGGGAATGATCGCGTTGTAGTACAGTTGCCGGGAGTACAAGATACTGCTCGAGCTAAAGCAATTCTCGGGGCAACAGCAACACTTGAATTTAGATTGGTTGACGAAGAGCATGAACCCCAAGACGCTGTTAATGGTCGTGTACCGGCCGGCTCCAAACTTTATTATGAAAGAAATGGTTTGCCAATTTTATTAAAAAAACAAGTTATGTTAACTGGCGATTCTATTATTAATGCTGCCTCTGGCATTGATACATTATCTGGTGGGCCAGACGTTACAATTACTTTAGATGGTAGAGGAGCGAAGAGAATGAGTCGCGGTACCCGAGATAATGTTGGTAAACGTCTGGCAGTTGTTTTTATAGAATATCAAATGGAAACAACTGAGGTAAATGGAAAGTTTGTAAAAACAAAAGAGACTGAAGAGGAAGTTATTAATGCAGCTGTTATTCAGGAACAACTCGGTAAGCGATTTCATATAACAGGCTTAGATTCTACCGAAGAAGCAAAAAATCTTGCGTTACTACTTCGCGCAGGTGCTTTAGCAGCACCTATTTATATAATCGAGGAACGTACTGTCGGACCTAGTTTAGGGCAAGATAATATTGATAAGGGATTTGATTCCATTGTGATTGGTTTTATTCTTGTTTTAATTTTTATGGCAATTTATTACAAGATTTTTGGTTTGATTGCTGATGTTGCTTTAGGTTTGAATTTAGTTTTGATTGTCGCGATGCTTTCTTTATTGCAGGCAACATTAACTTTACCGGGAATAGCGGGCATAGTATTAACCGTAGGTATGGCAGTTGATGCAAATGTTTTAATTTTTGAACGTATTCGTGAAGAGATACGTAATGGCAATTCTCCACAAGCAAGTATTCACACTGGCTATGAAAAGGCTTTTTCGACAATTACTGATGCAAACATTACGACTTTGATTGCAGCATTAATGTTGTTTAGTTTTGGAACAGGACCTATTCAGGGTTTTGCTGTTACATTATCACTCGGCATCATCTGTTCAATGTTTACCGCTATTATGGTAACTCGAGGATTAGTAAATTTAGTATTCGGCGGAAAAAATTTGAAGAAATTAACAATATAGCATGAGTTAAGCAGGAACACTTTTATGAAGAAAATAGAATTTAATTTTATGGGGGCACGTAGGATTACATCAGTTATTTCTGGGCTGCTTATTGTTTTTTCTATTTTTTCGTTATCAAGCAAGGGATTGAATTTAGGAATTGATTTTACAGGCGGCACATTAGTTGAAGTTGGTTATACAGAAACAGTTGGTTTGGATAAGGTACGTCAATCATTCAACAATTCAGATTTCAGTGATGCGGTAATACAATACTTTGGCTCAGCTAAGGAGATATTAATTAGAATACCACCGCAACAAGGATTAAATAGTGCTGATATAAGTAGTAAAATTCTTGATTTAATTTCAGCAGATAATTTTAATGCAGAAATGCGCAGAGTTGAATTTGTTGGTCCTCAGGTTGGCGAAGAGTTAAAGGAAGATGGTGGTTTAGCAATGCTTTATGCTTTGTTATGCATTATGTTTTATGTAGCACTTCGTTTCCAAATGCGTTTTTCAGTCGGTGCTGTTGCTGCATTGATTCATGATGTAATAATAACATTAGGATTTTTTTCTATTACACGTTTTAATTTCGATCTAACTATATTAGCTGCTTTACTTGCCGTTATTGGATATTCACTAAATGATACGATTGTTGTTTTTGATCGTGTGCGTGAGAATTTTCGTAAGATTAGAGATAAAACACCCCTTGATGTTTTTAATATTTCGTTAAACCAGACGCTAAGTAGAACTTTGATGACATCATTTACAACATTATTAGTTTTGTTAGCATTATTTTTCTTAGGCGGTGAGATTATTCATGGTTTTGCAATGGCATTAATTTTTGGCGTTTTGATTGGGACATATTCTTCCATTTACATTGCCAGTCCAGTAACGCTTGCTCTTGGGATTAAAAAGGAAGATTTAATGCCTGTTAAAAAAGAAGGGGCTGATGTAAACAGTCATCCCTGATGCAATTTTTAAAAACGAAAAATTATAGTGGTTGAGTCATTATTTATAACAGCAGACGAACAGATCCCTCTTGCCGAAAAGGTATTTTCAAAATTTGGTAATATTAACCTAGTTGATGGTCGTTATATTGACAGGAATAAAATTAAGAATACAGATGTTCTTTTGGTTAGGTCTGTTACAAAAATCAATAAATCATTATTAGAAAATACCAAAGTTAAATTCGTCGGTTCTGCAACTAGTGGGGTCGATCATGTTGATGTTGATTATCTGGATAAATCAAATATATCTTTTTCCTATGCGCCTGGGAGTAATGCAAATTCTGTAGCTGAATATGTATTAAATGGTTTAATTGCAACAATAAGTAATAAAGGCTCGCCTTTTTCTTTGTCCGAAAAAAAAATTGGGATTGTAGGTTGTGGGCGCATTGGCTCAAGAGTTAAATATTTTATGGATATTTTTGATATAGAATGCGTATTAAATGACCCCCCTTTATTTGATCAAACAAAGAATCGATCTTTTGTTGATCTTGAAGAGGTACTTCAGTGTGACATTATCACATTACATGTCCCGTTAACAAAAGAAGGTAAATATCCTACATATAACTTAGTTAATGATAAATTTTTAGAAAAATTAAAATCTGGTGTTATTTTAATCAACACATCTCGCGGCGATGTTATTGACGAGCAGGCTTTAATATCTTTTAAAAAAAGAAATCCAGAATCAAAATTAATATTAGATGTATGGCGAAATGAACCAAACATAAATATTGATTTGCTTGAAAAAGTCTTTATCGGAACGCCTCACATTGCTGGATATAGTCTTGATGCTAAGATTAGCGCAACAAAGGTTCTTTTTGATTCATTACAAAAATTTTTTAAGACAAACTTTAATTATTCTAATTTTGTTAACGAAGATAATACTTTTTTTGTTCCCAATATGAGTAGTTCAGATTATTTAATAGATTCTATAATATCCCAGTATTGGGATATTATGGGAGATAATATTTCATTTTCACACTACAGTAGTCTAGAAGATAATGAACGTTCAATTTTTTATGATAGTTTAAGAAAGAATTACCCGATAAGACATGAGTTTGGAAGTAGTATTATTGACATGAGTCAGTGCGATGAATCATTTATATTTGATAATAAAGATAAGAATGATTTAAGAAAACTAGGTTTTAAATTTAAAAACTTATGAAAAAACTTGGTATTTTAGTTTCCGGGCGTGGTAGCAATATGACTGCTATAGTAGATGCGTGCAAGCAGGGGTATTTATTAGCAAATGTAGAAATTGTTATAAGCGATAATCCAGATGCTGAGGCACTTATAGTAGCTAAAGAAAGAAAAATTAATACCATTTATTTTGATACGCCAGTTTGCAAAAAACCTGGATTATTAGATACATCGATATGTGAAGTCTTGCGTCATTATGAGGTTGACCTTGTATTACTGGCAGGCTATATGAAGATGATTGGGCCCATAGTTCTTTCCGTCTTTGAGGGTAAAATTCTAAATGTCCACCCATCACTTCTACCAAAATACGGTGGGCAGGGGATGTATGGCGTTAACGTGCATAGAGCAGTTATAGATGCAGGAGAAAAAAAGAGTGGTGCGACTATTCATTTGGTTAATAGTGATTATGATAAAGGGAAAATTTTAGCGCAGAAATCGGTTATAGTAGATAAAGATGATACACCAGAGTCTTTAGCAAAGAAGATTTTAGAAATTGAACATGCATTATATGTAGAAACAATACAAAAAATTATTGAAGGATAAATTACATTATAAATAAAAAATTATGATTTAAAGAATTCAGCTAAATTTAAAGTGACTTTCAATGATTAATACAGTAAAAAATATATACTTAGCGACTGTACTTAGAAGACCAGCACTGGTTTGTTTTTTTATGTCAGTTATATTATGTTTTTTTGCGCTACAAACAAAAAATTTCAAACTTGATGCATCTGCAGATTCTCTACTTTTAGAAGATGACAAAGATCTTAAGTTATTTCGTGAAACCATCGAGCGTTATACAACAAAAGAATTTTTATTTGTAACATTTACCCCGAAAGATAGCCTTTTTAGTAAGCCTGCTCTTGAAAAAATTGTACAACTTAGAGACGAAATTAAGAAAATAAAACTTGTTGATTCAGTCATAAGCTTGGTTGATGTACCTTTGGTTAGGCAATTTGAGGGGTCACTGTCCGATGTTACAGATAATGTTCGCACAATAGAAAGTGATGATGTTAATTTAGATAAAGCAAAACAAGAATTACTCACTAGCCCTATATATAAAGAACTTGTTATAAGTGAAGATGGTGATACGACCGCATTATTAGTTAATTTAAAGGATCAACTAGAATTTCGCGATATCCAACGAGAAAGAAGCAAGTTATTAATTAAAAGTAAAAATAGTAGATTGGATGAAAGCGAAATAGTTAAGTTAGAGAGAATATCTCTTCGGTATGTAGAAAAAAAGAATGAAATAGATAACGCAAATCATGAAACAATAGTCAGTATAAGAGAAATACTTTCAAGGTATAGTCAGCATGGATCATTACATCTTGGCGGTGTGCCGATGATCGCAGATGATATGATAACTTTTATAAAGAATGATTTAATTATTTTTGGTATCGGCGTATTTCTTTTCCTTGTAATTATGCTCACAATTATTTTTCGTAAATTAAGATGGGTGGTATTACCCTTAATTAGTTGTTTTTATGCTGGGTTTTTAATGATAGGTTTGCTCGGCTTAGCTGGGTGGAACGTTACGGTTATTTCATCCAATTTTATTTCACTTATGCTAATTATAACTATGTCAATGAATGTCCATCTCATAGTTCGTTATAGGCAACTATGTAACGACTTTCCTGATTATACCCAACATGAATTGGTATATAACACAACGACTAAAATGGTTTGGCCATGTTTATATACTGCTTTAACAACAATTATGGCTTTTACTTCTCTTGTGGTAAGTGGTATTAAACCCGTTATTGATTTTGGTTGGATGATGACAATTGGATTAAGCGTAACGTTCTTAACGTCATTTATTTTATTTCCATCTTTATTGATTTTGTTGCCAAAAACTAGCGAAGCGAAAGTCTCAAAAGATGAATTTGAATTTACACCAAAACTTGCAAAAATTACTGAGAAACACGGTAATAAAATATTAATATTTACTGTATTTCTTGCTGTAATTAGTATTTATGGCATTACTCGTCTTCAAGTTGAAAATAGTTTTATAAATTATTTTAGTAAAGATACAGAAATCTATCAGGGATTACGTTTAATTGATGAAAAATTAGGCGGTACAACGCCTGTTGATATTTTACTGAATCTGGAAGACTCAGAAATTATAGAAAATAAAGAGGTAGACGAAGAATTTGAAGATTTTGATGCATTGTTTGGTGTGTTTGAAGAAGAACAAGAGGTGGTATGGTTTACACCAGAGCGTGTTAATACAGTCAAAGAGGTTCATGATTATTTAGAATCATTGCCCGCTGTTGGAAAAGTGTTATCGTTAGCATCAATTATACGTGTTGGAGAACAAATTAATGAAGGAGAGTTCGATGCTTTCGAGTTAGCAATTGTTAGTAAACGTATGCCTCTTGAGTTACGAGAAAGTATGATTAACCCATATTTTTCAGAAGAAAATAATGAAGCACGTGTAAGCATAAGAATACTAGATTCTTTAAAAGATCTTCGACGAAAAGAATTACTGGAAAAAATAGAAGTTGATTTGACAGAGAAAATTGGTATTAGTAAAGATAAGGTAAAAATAACAGGTATTCTTGTTCTTTATAACAATATGTTACAGAGTTTATTTAAATCACAAATTTTAACTCTAAGCGTTGTTATGATCGGCATTGCATTTATGTTAATTATTTTATTTCGTTCAGTAAAATTAGCAATAATCGGGATTATTCCTAATTTACTGGCAGCGGCAATTATATTAGGGCTGATGGGCATGCTGAAAATACCTCTAGATATGATGACAATTACTATTGCCGCGATAACAATAGGTATAGCTGTTGATAATAGTATCCATTACATCTATCGCTTCCGTGAAGAATTTCCAAAGACAGTAGATTACATCTCTACCATGCATTATTGTCATGCGAATATAGGGAAAGCGGTTTTCTATACTGCGAGTACCATTATTATTGGTTTTTCAATATTGGTGTTGTCTAATTTTATTCCCACAATTTATTTTGGGTTGTTGACAGCTTTTGCGATGTTTATAGCCTTATTTGCAGCGCTTACCTTACTACCAAAACTAATTCTAATATTTAGACCTTTTGGATAAAATTAAAATTAAACAACATCTTGCGATAATGATTTAATGTTAATTAGGCAAAATAATTATTTGATAATCCCTTTCTCTCGTAATCTATTCCTATTACAATATTTCATAGTGTAGTCGGAAAATAACAGTAGAGATCAGTAATCAATTTCTTTTATAAATCTAAAAATAGTTAAACTAATTTTTGATCTTAGATATAGATGTTACGAATCTGATAAATAAAAATAATAAATGTAGAGGTGTTGCAGATGATTGGTAAAAATTTAAAATGGTTCTTACTTATACTATGCTTCATGATTGGTGTTGCTAAAGCAGTTGCATCGCCAGATGATGTAGTTAAGGTAACTGCCGATGGCGTTATTAGCCACATCG
>Ga0066372_10000151_pt1 | contig 23421 bp, 21 predicted proteins | sample Knorr_S15_td_250_FD_77011 | JGI IMG/M metagenome (GOLD analysis project Ga0066372, IMG submission 77011) | Marine microbial communities from Southern Atlantic Ocean transect - Knorr_S15_td_250_ad_251m_LV_A | ecosystem: Environmental > Aquatic > Marine > Oceanic | place: Southern Atlantic ocean... | reverse complement strand
GAAGTAGGTGTTTCACGTAAAAGCATTAACGCTGTAGAAAACGGGGTTTACATTCCTTCTACTGTATTAGCCCTTAAAATTGCATACGCTCTTAAATGCTCCGTTCATCAAATTTTCTTTTTGCCGGAGTCCTTAGATAATGATTTAAAAGAAGGAATTTTACGACTATCTTGATAAAATTTATAAAGGAACCAAAAAATGAATAAGCTTGCTAACTAAGCTCGTTCATTACATTTTCGTGTTTAATTATGAATGTTTTACTTATAAAATATATACAATGAAAAGATTAGAAGGAGAAGTCGCAATTATAGCTGGAGGTTCTGGTGATATGGGATCTTCTGTTTCAAAACTTTTTTTACAAGAAGGGGCTAATGTTGTGGTTGGCGATATTAGACCGCCTAAAACCAAATCATCCTCAAAATTTGTCTCTGAAGAACTGGATTGTACTCAGAAGGATTCGTGGGATCAAGTGGTTTATAAGACTATCGAACTATTTGGTAAAGTTACTATCTTAGTCAACTGTTTTGGCGCTAACTTTAGAGAATCTTTTAAGGACCAAGGGTTGTCTAACTGGAGCACTATTATCAATATAAACTTAACAAGCGTTTTTATTGGTATCAAAGCTGTTATGCTACCAATGCAAAAAGCTAAAAAAGGTTCAATAATCAATATTGGTTCCTTGGCAACTTTAAGAGGCTCTGCTAATAGTCCAGCATATCAAGCCAGTAAAACGGGATTAATAGGCTTGACTAAAAGTTCAGCTCTATCTTTGGCCGATAAGAAAATAAGATGTAACCTTTTATGCCCTGGACACGTCGATACCAGTTTTATTAGAAGGAATAATCCTCATAGCCCTAATGATTGGTCCACAAGTATTGATAATCCTGAAAATTATAAAAGTAGGCTTGAAAAAATTCCTGCTGGAAGATTTATAACTCCTGAAGATATTGCGAAAGTTTCGTTATTTCTTGCCTCAGAAGAATCCAGTATGATAACCGGAGCTATAATACCGGTTGATGGAGGAACAAGTTTATGAAGGCTCTTCTATAAATTAATCGGAAGGGGACATGGGTCTTGAAAAAAAAAATTTCTCCACTATAATTCCCTTGTTATGAAATTTTACTTAACACAAACTTGTTGCTGTTGCTGTTGTCAGAATGACAACGGGGTAACAAGTCGCGTCTAGTCTAAATAAATTAAGAGACATAGAATCGAAACCCCGAAAATTCGGGGTTTTTTTTTATTTCTGGAAGGAGAAAAATGAGTTTGCAAATAGGAGATGAAGCACCAAATTTCGTTGCTGATACAACATTAGGAGAAATTGATTTTCATCAATGGATAGAAAATAAATGGACTGTATTGATGTCTCATCCTGCAGATTTTACACCTATATGTACTACAGAAATTGGAAGAGTTGCTAATTTAAAAGATGAATTTAATATACGCAATGCTAAAGTTTTAGTCTTAAGCGTAGGAACAAAAGAAGGTCTTCAACCATTAGAATCTCATAATGAATGGATAAAAGACGTTAATGAAACGCAAAGTGCGATAGTGGATTTTCCAATGGTTATAGACCCTGAAAAAAATATTGCAAATTCATATGGAATGATTCACCCAAATGCAAATGATACTTTAACTGTTAGGTCAGTTTTTATAATTGGCCCTGATAAAAAAATCAAGTTGATAGTCTCTTATCCTGCTTCAACAGGTAGAAACTTTCAAGAAATATTAAGGGTTTTGGATTCTTTACAGTTAACTGCAGAATATCAAGTTGGAACTCCTGCTGATTGGATATATGGAGATGACTGTGTAGTAGTTCCTGCTGTTCCAACAGAAGATATTCCAGAAAAATTTCCAAAAGGCCACAAGATAATAAAAGGATATCTTCGGACCACTCCACAACCAAACATTGATTGAGGCAATATGATGAAAGCAGCAATAAATAACTTTTTTAGTTTTCCAGAACTGATAAATGAAGTATCAGCAAGATTCGTAGCTTTTGGCGTATTCATCATGTCTACCATTACATTAATCCTAATAAATCTAGAACATTGGGTTTCAATGATCTTTGTACTATTTCTTCTTTATGGGTTTTTTGCCAGAGTGATTGCAGGACCTAAAATAAGTCCTCTTGCCCTTCTGGTAACAAAAGTTATAGTGCCAAATCTGAATTTTAAAGAGAAAATCGTGCCAGGCCCTCCCAAAAGATTTGCTCAGTCAATTGGCCTAACTATGGCTTCAGCAATATTAATATCTCTGTTATTAGGGGTTGCCAAATTAGCAAGCGTACTGTTGATAATCTTAATGATTTTCGCATTTTTAGAATCAGTTTTTGCTTATTGCGCTGGGTGTAAAATATTCAAACTACTTATGATTTCAGGAATAATACCTGAACAAGTATGTGCAAAATGTGCAAACTATCAGATCTAGCTAAATTTACTTTTTTGGCTTAACTTGCTTCTTGGTAAAGTCGCCTTGCACTAAAACCTTTTTCTTAAGATAAATACTGGCAGAAGAAATCAAAACAGCAATAGAACCTATCAAGATAAATAACCAATTCAGTCCATTAATAATCGAAATTAATATTAAAAATAGTCCAACAAATAAATTGACGTAACTCATGTATTTGGAAATTTTCTTTCTCATTTAATTAATTATGCCTTAAATATCAAATTTTATTAAATTCACAGATTCATAAAGTATGATAAGTTTGTATTATCAATTTAAATTTATAAAGGAGGTGCAATTGTATATATCAAAAACAACCGCTGGGGGCGAACTCTAGTAACCCCTTTTCTTGGTTAATTATTTTATAAGCCCTCGGCGGTTTATAGTGAAAGAGCTCCTTTTTATAAGGAGCTCTTTTTTAATGTTGTCGCCTGCTTGACTTCAATTTTGTTTCTGCTGAAACTAAATTATCAAAAATATAGTCAAAATTTATTTTCATTCCAAGTCCTACCCCGGTTGGCATATGAATAAATCCTTCGTTATCCATCGGATCTACAATTTCATATAAATACTCAGGAGGTTTTTCATAATCAACAAATGGATGTAATAACCCTCTCTCGTAAAATTCCCCTGGTATTCTCATGGAGCCTAGAGCGTGTAAATTGCCCTGTTTTCCTCCATGAACTTCCATAGCCATATTATATGATTCAGCTAAATGGGCTACTTTCATTAGAGGTGTCAAACCACCAAGATCTCCAACCCCGCCACGCAATATATCGCATGCATTATTCTTAATCCACTCAGCTCTGGTAGACATCTTACCAACCATCGTCTCTGGGCCAATAATTGGAATGTCGAGTTGGTCTGATAACCAGATATACGATGACATGCTGGACTCATCCATTGGCTCTTCAAACCAATAAAAATTTAATTTCTCTAATTCCTTGCCAATCCACAGGGACTCCATCCTAGAATAATAGTGATAAGAGTCAAGCATTAGAGGAATATCATCTCCAATTGCTTCTCTAACTGCTGCACAAGCCATAATATCTCTTTTGGGGTCTGGGGCTCCTTTTATTGGTGGCATCCAGCCGTGTAACTTAAATGCTTGATAACCCTTCTCCTTTATGCACCACTCAGCAAATTTTCCATATTCTTCCGGGGTAGATAATCCTCCCTTAATGGAATCTCCACACATAGTGCTCGCGTATGCTGGAACTTTATCTCTATATAGTCCTAAAATGTTGTTAACGGGTTGATTCATTACTACCCCAATTAAGTCCCAAAGAGCAAGATCCACCGCAGAAAGAATTCTTTCATCAATAGACGTTACTATTCTCTGCATGTGCATCATCTTTTCCCATAATTTTTCTCTGTAAAAAGGATTTTCTCCTAAAAGTATTGGAGCAATCACTGTCTCAATTATCTCTGGTGATGCTCCAAAGGAATATCCTTTATGTCCTTCATCAGTCTCAATAGTTATAATGCTTTGGGTAGCTTGATGGGGATTTTTTGCAGGATGCCCGTGCCCTTCGTCATCACTTTCTACATAAGAAGTGTAGGCAAACAGTTTAGATTCTACTTTTGAAATTTTCATAAAATTCCTTCTGCTATCATTTAGGTACAATAAGGTTAAAACAATTTAAATCATAAGGAAATTTATATGAAAGGAATTTTAATTACAGGTGGAGCAGGATTGGTTGGAAGTATTCTGATTAAAGGACTTAAAAACAAATTTAATATTAGTGTACTTGATCAAAAAAAAGTAAATGTAGAAAAAAGTTTTATTGGTAATATCAATGATTTAAATTCAATAATGCCTGCTTTTGAAGGTATAGATACAGTTGTTCATCTTGCAGCAGACAGAAGGGCTCACGGAGACTGGAAGTCTATACTTGAAAATAATTTAATTGGATCCTACAACGTTTATGAAGCTGCTAAATTAAGTGGCGTAAAAAGAGTTATTTTTGCAAGTTCTCAACATGCAACTGGCGGATTCTATGATGTTAACCCTTGGTCTTTCATAGACAAAGGAGAATATGAAAAACTTCCAAAAAATTACGCCCCGCTCGATGAAACTTGCCGAATCAGACCAGATGGATATTACGGTGTTTCAAAATCTTTTGGAGAATCAATTGGGAGTTATTATTCAGATTTTTTTGGTCTATCAACTATCCATTTAAGGATTGGGTGGGTCATCTCAGATGATGATCCTTCATTTTCTCCAACTTCACTCAACCTTTGGCTTAGCCATAGAGATGTATGTCAAATTATTGAGAAAAGTATAAACGCCTCAGATAAAATAAAATATGATATTTTTTATGCAACTTCAGATAATCACTGGAAGATATGGTCAATTGACAAAGCAAAGAGAATACTTGGATACAGTCCTCAAGATAAGGGAGGGGAAACTTACAGCATTAGAGAAGTTAATGATGCAGACAAGTGATACAACTTCTTGGCGAAGATCTTACTTGTACAGGTGAGGAACTTGACCTCAAAGGTTCTATTGAAATTGAATGGAGAGTATGAAAAAGTGACGAAAGAAAAATAATTTCTGTCATTTTAGGTAAGCTTAATATATTGGCAATTCCCAGAGTTCTTCGGGATCACCATCCAAAACATAACTTAACCCGATTGAATCATTATTCAGGTCGTTCAATTCATTTTCCGACAAAGTTATTTCCGTGGCTTGCACATTTTCTTTTATCTGTTCCTCTCTGTCTGCTCCAGATATAGCTACTGATATTTCAGAATGGCTCAATACCCATGATAGAGCTATTTGAGCTGGAGTTGCACTATGGTTTTCAGCAATATCTCGGACTGTTTCAATGAGCTTAGCTGTCCTGCCTTTCATCAAATTTAAATAATAATCACTACGTTCAGGTTTATTCCATAGACTGCCTTTAAAAGGATTACTTTTAGGGTCATATTTTCCGCTTAAGAGCCCTATACCAAGTGGGCTGTATGCCATTATCCCGACTCCTGTATGCTTCGCAAGGCTGAAGTGTTCTTGTTCAACTTGCCTGTTCATCAAGCTGTAAGGGTTCTGCATGATAATGAATGGAGCTGCATTTGTTTTTTCTGAAATTGATAATGCTCTGTAGATCTGCCAAGCTTTGTAATTGCTACAACCTGGATAAAGAATTTTTCCTGCCCTTACTAGATCGTCCATAGCCCTGATTATCTCTTCAAGAGGTGTAGTATGATCAGGTGCGTGCAGTATATAGACATCTATATGATCGGTGTTTAGTCTTTTCAGAGATCGTTCCACTTCTCTCATAATATGAAGTCTTGAGCTACCACTATCGTTAGGTAATTCCCCTATTGGACTTGTAACTTTTGAAGTAATCACGACATCATCTCTACAAGATTTTATAACTTTACCTAATATTTTCTCTGAAGTTCCTGAATTTATTCGTTCATCTAGCAAACCGTAGACGTTAGCACAATCAATAAGGTTTACTCCTAAGTCTATGGTGCTTTTTATTAATCTTTCCGCCTTAGCAGCATCACCTTCTCCTCGTAAACCAAGTCCAAGAGCGATTCTAGATACTTTTACGCCACTATTGCCAAAGTTAACATATTCCATAATTACTTACCTTCTACTATTGTAATAAAATTGTCTATTGCATAATTCCGATGATTCTTTAAATTATTAACTATGAAAAACCATTAATCCCATTCAGAATCAAATACTAAATTCATTGGGGCCCACCAATTCGCTGATTTTTCAGTTCCAGGAATCTTTTGCTGCATCTCACGCATAATATCATCCCACTCCTTGGTTTTAGGGTCATTATTCGTATATTCCGAGTAAGTACTTGGATCATAATCATCAGAAGTTTCCATAATCATAAATAAGCGATTAGATACTCTCCAAATTTTCATTCTTGATATCCCATGAGTTTTCATAGCTTCTAAATCTTCAGGCCATACATTTTGATGATATTCATCATATTTTTTTATTATTTTAGGATCATTAACCAAGTCAATTGCTTGAGCATACGTTTTCATTTTGTTCTCCTTTGTTTATTCTCCCTTGTAAGATTTAATTATACACAACCGATAGGATGAAATTTTTAGTAAAAACTAACTAAATTTACTATAGAATTCGAATAAGCAAAATGGAGGTAATTTATGAATAATAATAAACTTTTAGTCCTAAATATAGAACTGAAAGATGATAAAGAATCAATAAAACAATATGTAGATTATCACTCTGATGTATGGCCAGAAGTCATTAAGGATCTTAAAGATGGCTCAATTGTCAGGATGAGAATATACATCATTGATAACAAGTTAAGCATGCTTTTAGAGGTTCCTAAAGAATTTAGATTAGAAGATGGAATTCATACCGAACCACCATCTAAGGTAGTAGGAGAATGGTCACGTATAATGGCCAATCTAGCTAAAAATGTAGGCGGAAAACCGGACACTTGGAAAGAAACTAAATTAATTTTTGATACTGAAGATTATTAAGAGATTTCTTATAGTTTAAATCCAATATTTTTATAGGCTGAGTATGATAAAAGAGGCAAGTCCCATATAAAGAAGTATTCCAGCAATATCAGTAAACGTAGTAACAATTACAGCTGAAGAAGATGCCGGATCTAAATTTACTGTTTTCATGAAAATAGGAACAATGACTCCTGTGAGGCCAGCAACCAATAAGTTAAGTAACATGGCAAACCCTACCAGCAAGGCTAGATTAATATCAGACTTCCATAAGAAAATTATTATAAACAAAAAGATCGTGACACAAATGCCTTGAATAACTGAAAGAAACAGCTCTCTGTACAAGATTTTCTTTGTGTCCTTAGTTGTAACTTCACCTAAAGCCAAAGCTCTTACAACGAGTGTTAAAGTTTGGGTGCCAGCTATTCCTGCCTGACCTAGGATTACTGGTAAAAATATCACTAGAACAGGCATTCTTTTGACGTGCTCTGTAAACAAACTAAGGACAAATCCTGCAAAAAGGACAGTACTTAAATTAATAATTAACCAAGGCAATCTTCTTTTGAAAGAATTTTTTATAGGGCCAATAACTTTTTCATCTAAACTCATACCAACCATCTTAAACATATCTTTGGAGGCTTCTTGTTCTACCAGATGAATGACTTGCTCAATTGGAATTATTCCTTGCAACACTCCCTCCGTATCAATTACAGCTAGAGCTCTTAATTCATTGTTATCCATTATTTTTGCACATTCATTTTTATCAGTTCCTTTAACAACAGAAATCACATTAGGATTCATCACATCAATTATTTTATTTTTTAGATCTGAGAAAACTAGGTCGGGAAGATCTACAGAGCCAACTAACTTTCCTTGTGTATCTACAACAAATAAATTCTGAAGTTTATTTGAATCAATATTTGATTTTCTTAAAACTGATACCGCATGAGATACTGACCATTCACTTCTAATTGCAACGACATCGGATTGGGTAAATTCATCGATAGATTTTTTATGTTTATAAAGTGCCCCTACAGCTTCCATGTCTCTCATTTTAGTTATGACTTGACTGGCATGATACCAGTCGATTCCTCTTAAAACCTCAACGGCTAATTCAGATGGAGCATCATTTAAAACTGAAGCCATTTGTTCAACATTAATGACTCCTTGAAGAGAACCTTCTTTTCGTAAATTTAGCTGATTAATTAAGCTTTTCATTTCTTCAATACTTAATTCTTCAATCATTTGATCTGCTAAAATTTTATCTAATCTAGCATCTGCCTTGTTTGAAACAATCTCAGGAGTCTCATCCAAACTGAGTTGGAAAGATATTTTTTCACGGCTTGTAGAGTCACTTTCTAAATTTTCGTCTCGTGCTGAAGACTCTTCTTCTAAGAAGATTTCGGGTTCATTTTTTATTATATTTGGAGTAACTTCATTAATTTCCATAGAGCTCTCTCAAAATATTTTGCCATAACTTAGTCTTAAACTTCAGTAGGAATAGACACATAAAATATATATTTTGTTAATATGAACTCTTATGAATCAACGTTTACTGTAGAGACTTTATGGCAGGCTTTCTCTCTGACGAATTAGAAAATTACATAACAGAACACTCAGAAAAGACTGGATCAGTCGAACAGTCTTTGAGAAAAGAAACTCTTTCATTAGGGTCGCCCTCAGGAATGATGTCAGGAGACTCCGTAGGGAATTTTTTAAAGTTTCTTGTACAAATAAATCATTGTAAAAGAATTTTAGAAATCGGAACTTTCACCGGTTATAGCGCATTAATGATGGCATCTGCACTTCCTGAAGATGGAGAGCTCATAACATGTGACGTTAATTCAAAAACCTCGAAAATTGCCCAAAATCACTGGAATAAAAGTCCACATGGAGGAAAAATAAAGCTTATTCTAGGCGAAGCACTGAACACCTTAGGTGGTATTGGAGATAGTTTCGATCTTATATTTATTGACGCAGACAAAAATAATTATTACAACTATTTTGAAATATGTAAAAAAAAATTATCTAATAACGGGATAATGGTTGTCGATAATGTACTATGGTCGGGACGCGTATTAAACCCGGAAGATGATCAAACGGAATCAATCGATACATTCAATAAAAAAATTACAGCTGATAAAGCATTTTGGAATACTATAGTGCCAATAAGAGACGGCCTAATGATAATTAGAAGAAAGGATAACTTTTAATGAATATCACTGATATAAGAACAATAGTTGTTGGAAATCCTTGGAAAAACTGGGTTTTTGTAGTGGTTGAAACCTCAAGTGGAATAACAGGATTAGGGGAGGCAACTGGAGGACTCCAAACTATGCCTAACAAAGAAGCTGTTGAAGAGATAAAACATTTAGCTATTGGAAAAAATCCTCTTGAAATATCAAATGTTGTAGATGAAATGTATAAGGCTTCATTTTTGAAAATCACTCCTGCTATTTCTGCAATTGAAGTTGCATGTTGGGATATACTTGGTCAACACCTAAATGTTCCAATATATCAATTATTAGGTGGCAAGGTTAGAGAAAAGGTAAGGGTCTATGCAAATGGATGGTACTCAGGCGAAAGGACTCCAGAAAATTTTGGAGAGAAAGCAAAAGCATTATCTGGTAGAGGATATACCGCTCTAAAATTTGATCCATTTGGATCTGAATATATGAGGCTTAATAAAGATTCTGAAACTTTCATAAAAAAAATAATTAGATCTGTAAGAGATGCGGTTGGTCCTAACGTTGAATTAATGATTGAAGGCCATAAAAGATTTAATTCAACTGAAGCAATTAAAATCTCACATTGGTTAAAAGAATACGATGTTACCTGGTTTGAAGACCCTATTGATAGTGATGATATTGATTCATTGATTCATGTATCTAGGAATTCACCAGTGAGGATTATTGCCGGAGAAGGATTTAAAAAATATAAAGACTTTACTAGATTTGTTTCATCAAACGCAACAGACATAGTGAACCCTGAGATTATAGGAATTGGTGGAATTGGTGGAGCTGTTAAAGTTGCAGGTATTTGCTCTTCTTTTGATGTCGATCTTGCTTTTCATAATGCAGAAAGCCCATTAAAAACTATGACAAACTTACAACTATGTGGAGCAATAAAAAATATATACATACAAGAATGTTTTGACGATTTTAATGAAGACTGGATAAATGAGCTTTTTCCTAATTACGAAAAGGTTAAAGATGGTTATCTATCTATACCAGATAAACCTGGATTAGGAATAAAGATTAATGAAGATATTGCGAAAGATCATCCTTACAATAAAAGTAATTTTCTAAGAATGTTTAAGCCTGGCTGGGAGAACAGAAAAGGGGCTAGTGAATCAGAATAAATTTAATATTAAATCAAGATCTTTTACATGATCAATTTCAAAGTCTGGTTTATTTTCTAAAGGATAATTTCTTCCCATTTTAATCCATGCTGTCTTCATTCCAACTGATTGCGCTCCGATAATATCAGTTTCAGCAGTATCTCCAACAAAGAGAATTTCTTCACATGGCAAATCAATTTTTTTTGAAGCTTCTATAAAAACATCTTTGCATGGTTTGTGGCATCCAAAATCTCCAGATACGATGTAAAAAGGAGCAAGTTTTCCTACTCCAGATCTTTTCATTTTATCGTGCTGATATTTATAACCATTTGTTAAAACCCCCCAAGGAAATTTAATTTCATTTAACTTTTCCAAATGTTTATTTGCTTCTATATCTGGCTTTACAGACTTAACGATAGAATCCCAAAAAAAATTTACGTAATTATCAGTGCTTTCAGGCAGAGGTACAAATTTTCTAAGCTCCTCAAATAATAAGTTTTTCTCGGCAGACCATTTTGTAACAGAATCAGATTTCCTCATGAATCCTAAAAAATCAGAATATGAATAATCCTCAGGATTTATAAATTTATTAAAAAACTTTTTTGTAAATCCAATAAATGCATCATCTCGACTGATTAAAGTGTCATCTAAATCGTATAGAAGTCCTTTTATCAACAAGCTACCTCAAAACAAATGTCTTAAAAGATTCTACATAGTCAGCATCAAATTCTTTTGCATGTTCTTTTTTTCTCTCTAGGGTCCATCTAATTCCGTCTTCAGATACTTGGCTTTTATGCGCAGCTAATGCTCTAATTGCGATCTGCATTGACTCTTCAGAAATACTGTTAAAATGATCTGCATCCTCACGACTCATAACCCAAACTTCTCTGACTTTATGAGGTTCATAACCTTCATTCAATAATTCGGGAAAGGTTAGTCTATCTCTTGCTGTGGGGTAAACGGATGCTAGGGAGGCTTCTCCAGCTGCAATATGGTCAGGGTGAGCTGAGCCATAGTGTTGTCCTAGAGTTCTAAATGGAGCTTGGCAGATCAAAATATCTGGCTTATGCTTTCTTATCTGCCTAGTAATGTCTTTCCTCAATTCTAGGCTTGGAGTTAAGTATGCATCCGGGTAGCCCAAAAATTCAACAGTTTTCAATCCTAATATTTTTGCTGCATCCTCTTGCTCTTTATATCTTATAGTTGTTAGTTTTTCTGGAGTCATATTGGGATCATCGCTTCCCTTACTCCCGTCAGTACACATAACATAAACAACCTCCCATCCTTGAGAACACCATTTTGCTGCCGTCCCAGAGCATCCATACTCAGCATCATCAGGATGGGCTACAACTATCATAGCTCTACTGTAAGCAGGCTGTGGATTTTGATCGATTGGCATAAGTACTCTGCTCCTACTAACTATTATTAATCTTTCTTAAAAAACTTTCGACAGATTCAGAAACTCTATTTAATCTCCAGAAGGCTCCAATATGGCCAAGTCCATCATATTCAAAAAACTCAATTTTAGAAAATAATTTTGACGTCGACTTTATCCAATTATAATACGGATCTTGTGTCCCTGTGAACAGTAAAGCAGGTTTTTGAAAATCAAGTATTGCACCTTCTGCTCCGTTCCACTCATCTTGAGCCTTGCTACAAAACTCCAGAGCAGATATATCGAACTTCTGCCTAACTTTAGCATTTAAATTTTCATCATCATGGGAAATGATTTTCTTATGGGTAGATGGAGGCTTCGCGTGCATTCCTCCAACTATCAAACCCAAGACCCTGTCATTATATTTTTTTAGTAAGTCAAAACAAATTCTTCCTCCCATAGAAAAGCCGTAAGCTACAAATTTATCTATCTTCAATTCTTCTAATATTTTTATTAAAATTTCTGTAGCATTTCCGACATAGTAATGATTAATTTCTACAGGAGAAGAGCTTTTTCCGTGTCCGGGATAATCAAACATTATCAATGTATTATTTTTCTTTAGTAGATTTGTCCAGCCTGATTTATGCCAGTGAAAAATACTACTCATAAAAGGATGAATTAATATCAAAGGTGGACCGTTTCCATCTACCTCATAATAATATTTATAACCTCTAAATTTGATTGAGGGCATTAGTCATTAGTCCAATTTAGAATTTAATACAGATTTAGCCTTCTTGTTTCTATAATTTTTAATGGCTTCAGATATTTTTTTATCCTTTATCCCTAAAATTGCACATGCAAAAAGAGCAGCGTTTATTGACCCTGGACTTCCTATTCCAAAAGTAGCAACAGGAATACCGGCAGGCATTTGAACGGTTGATAATAATGAATCAAGACCTTTGAGACTCTTACTTTCCATCGGAATGCCCAAAACTGGCAAAGTAGTATGTGCAGCGATAACTCCTGCTAAATGTGCCGCTCCTCCTGCTCCCGCAATAAAGACTTGAACTTCTGCTTCTTTGACTCTATCTTCAACATATTTTAAAAGCTCCTTAGGTGTTCTATGCGCAGATAAAACCTTGGCTTCATATCCGACACCCATTTCTTGTAATATTTCTGTTGCCGGCTTAATAGATGGCCAATCTGAAGAACTGCCCATAATTATAGCTACTCGCTTTGATCCATTTATACTCATTAAATACTCTTCAATTTTCCAGAGCTCATATCATACAATCGATTTCCAAATTTTTTCATTCGCTGATCATGGGTTGCCAAGACAACCGTTGTGTTAAAAGATTTACATATTTGCTTTATTTGGTCAAAGACGATCTCGGTATTTACAGAATCTAGCTGTGACGTTGGTTCGTCTGCAATCAAAATTTCAGGTTTGCGTACTAGGGCTCTAGCAACTGATACTCTTTGTCTTTCTCCTCCAGATAATTCATAAGGTCTGTGACTCATTCTATATTTTAAACCAAGAATTTCTAGTATCTCTTCTGTTCTGCGAAGCCGCTCACTAGCTTTTAATCCAAGTATTCTTAAGGGAAGCTCGACATTTTCAAACGCAGATAATAAGGGCATTAAAGCATGGGATTGAAAGACCATCCCGATCGTTTTTCTTCTCAGCTTGCTAAGCTGTCTTTTTGACATTTTACTTATCCTGTCCCCATTCAAAGATATTTCTCCAGATGTCGGAGCATCTATCCCAGAAATCATATTTAATAATGTTGTCTTTCCTGCTCCAGAACGTCCTGAAACAATAACAAAACTTCCCTTTTCAATTGTCAAAGTAGTACTTTTGACGGCATCAATATCGCCACTTGAAAGTTTGAATGTTTTGCTTACATTTTTTAGGTTAATCATGTTATTTATTTTTTCTAATTATCTTTTCTAAGCTAATTTTATTATCAGCTACTTTTAGATTTGCCTTGGAAGAAATCTTAGATTTTTTTAATATTTCTTGTGGAATCTGTACTCCGCCAAATGAATCCACAACAATATATTCATTCTTTTTATTTGAATTATCACTAATTACTTCATTTACTACTTTTCCGTCCCTCATGCCTATTGATCTATCAACGTGATTTTCTATCTTGGGATCATGAGTAACAATAACTACTGTAGTTTTATAATTTTTATTAACATATCTCATTTTTTCTAAAACCATAACTCCAGTTTCATCGTCTAGTTCTCCAGTAGGTTCATCAGCTAATAGCAGGGGAGGCTCATTAGCTAAGGCTACTGCTATAGCAGCAATTTGTTGCTCACCCCCTGAAATATTTTCTGGAAGTCTTTTTGCAATTTTTTCTAAATTTAAAAATTTAATTAAACTTTCTACTTTCGTTTTTCTATTATTTTTAGTTAGCTTGGATGCCATCATAGGTAACTCAATATTGCTAAAAATATCAAGATATGAGACTAAATTTTTTCCTGTCTGCTGCCAAACAAATCCAACTTCTGTTTTTCTGTATTCAACTGCTTCTTTTTGATTAATACCTAATAAATCGAAATTTCCAACCGTAACATCTCCAGCTGAAGGGGATTCATATCCAGCTAGTATGTTTATTAGAGTTGATTTACCACTACCTGATGCACCTACTATTGAAAGTAATTCGCCATACTGAACATTTAAGTCAACTCCTCTCAAAGCCACAACTTCTAAGTCTGATACTTTGAAAATTTTATATAGTCCTTTGCAGCTAATATGCGTCTTCATTTTAAATTTATCCTCATGGTTTCATTTATAGATATTCTAAAAACAGAACTTATTGTATATATAATTATCATTAAAAATAAGATACCAATCGAACCAAATACCAAAGAGAAGTCATACCATTGAACAGAATTCACCATAGGGGGGATCAAAGAGCTAGAGGAATCTGTATTAACAAGATAAGGCATAATAGTTGAAGAAAGTCTTGAACCTAATATTATTCCTAGACCTAAAGCCAACCCAATAACCAATATCTGCTCTATTGTAATTAAAATAATAATTTGAGATTTTGAGATCCCTATACTTTTTAATGTAGCAAATTCCAAATTTCTTTTTTTAAAAGAAACCCTAGAATGGATAAAAAATCCAACCACGCTTACTAAGGCAACAGTTGAGAAAGATATCAACAATAACGTTTGCCATCCTGCAAAAACTAATGGGTCTATTTTCTGAGCTTCTAAAGATCCTTCGCTACTGTATATAGACCCAAATGGAATTTCTTTTCTATCTAAATCTCTTCTTACTGAATTCATGGATTCCAGATCTTGAATCCATACTTCATTAGCTTGGTTATCACCTTGTTTTTTTCTTACATTAATCCCGCTTAATATATCGTTCATATTAGTTATTAAAAAAGGAGTTTCATCAGGATAAAGAGTAGGAAAATACGAGATAGTGTCCACTATCTCGACTAAAAATTCATTCGACATAACAGTTATAGATACAACATCACCTATTTTTGCATTTATAACGTCTCTAAAAGATTCACTGGCCACTCCTTTTAAAGGAATTTCAGAATTATATATTGAAAATCCTCTTAATTGTCTTGTGACTCCATCAGTCCATTGGTATCTCAAAAACTCCTTTCCATCTTCTAGGAAAACCAAAGTATCAGCTAAAGATTTTGAACTAGTATTTAATACTTTCCAATTATTATTAATAGAATGCTCTTTAATAGTTTGGTATCTCGAAAACTCCTTTCCATCTTCTACATAATCTTCAGGTCCTTTCATTGACATTATCTTGTGAATGTCTATAGCCCCGGGTTGTAAATTTGTAGATGGTGCTGTAATAAATATTGAATGAAGGGATACAGGGAATTTTGGTTCAAAAGGCTTGTTTCTAGGATCGTCTTTTTTAGTGATACCAGTCCATCTTCCTGTCCTAATGTACGGATTCAAAAGTTCAGGCTTTAAAGCTGTAGTTATGTCGCACCATACATCATCATTTGATTTAGCTAATCTTATATTGTCCATCATTTTCAAGCCGCAATTGGTCGCATCAAAATATGCTGTATAAAATCTTTTATTTTTATCTGATAATTTTGCAGCAATAACTAGATTTGGATTTCCTCCGGCACCAAGATGTTTATTGACTCTCGAAGGATCAAACATAAATCTGACATTTAAACCAAGGGTGTCAGATTTTTCATCTAAAATAATTGGCTCATAATTAACTGGAAGAATTTTTGATTTTATATTAGCAATATCACCAGAATAAAAATCGTCTCTCCAAAAAACACTATTATTTTTTAGGTTTTCAGAATCTATAGATAGAAGTGTAAATGGTGGACCAAGCACAGATGCTTTTATTCTTTCAGAAGATCTAAAAGCACTTATAAAATTATCAGTAGATGAAAAATCATTTAAATTATAACTTGGCCCATTCCATGGAATCTGTAGTCCATCAATCCTATATTCTGATCCGACTCTATAAGCAATTGTGTCCTCCAAGCTTTTATCAAGAGTTGCTTTAAAGCTAGCTGTAAACATTCCTAATGCTGCAGCTAATATTATAAGTAATGACATTCTAGAATAAGTATTTGAACTACGCCCAATATGCCATAAGCTCAAAATAACCCATGAAGGAATAAATCTAGAAATTAGTCTTAATGAAAGAAATATTGACAAACCTCTAACAATCAACGGGAATATTCTAAGTAATACAATACCTGCACCCAATAATATAAAAGATGGCATTAGTAAAACTATATTAGAGATTAAATTTTCTCCTACTAAATTTTGTATAAATACTGATTGAGATTGTGAAACTTGCCACATTAATAGTAATGCAATCAATAAAAATCCAACGTCTAAATAATATCTCTGTATTACACTTTGCTCTTCTCTTTCATCTACTGAAGAAACTTTAAGCCTGCTACTTAAGAAAAAATACGTTGGAATTATCACAGCAGATAATGATACTAAGCCCCCAAGAGTAGAAAAAATGAAGGATATATAGTTAATTCCTATATATACATTATCATCTCCAAGCATTTCAGATAGCCAAGGTAGATAAGCAGCAATTTTTATTGTCCCATAAGCAAGAAAGGGCCCAATGACAGAGACTATTACGGCCATTAATAAAAATTCTATATTAAAAATCAAATAAATTTGTCTTAGGCTTGCACCTCTAGAACTGAGAAAAGTTATCTCTTCCTTTTGATCCTCAACTATAAGGTTCACCAAAGAGAATACAAAGAATATTACTACCACTGAAATTAACACTAAAATTGTTTTCATCGGTATAGCAGCTCTTGATAAATTCTTGTCAAAATCTAAAAGTACATCAGTAATAGCTGTACTAAATGAAAACCCATCAAATTTAGATGAAAAATCCTCTGGAATATTATTTAGGATGTACTTTAATTGATCAGTAACTCCTGAGTTTATTTTTTCTTCATTTATGTCAGAGATCCAAAAAAGATCAACATTCATTGAAGTGAATCTGTTTCCTAATTTATTTAGCTGGACTTCAGTGTCAATTAATAGATTAGAAAAAATAAAAGAACTGTCTTTTTGTATAAAATTTTTCTCATAAAATTGGTTAAAAAATTCATTATTTCCTACATCATATGTTCCGCTAATTAAGACATTTACTGATGTGTCAGGTTCATCCCAGTATGTTTCTAATTTTATAATATCTCCTGGGCTTATCTCAAAAAGGGTAGCCATCTCCGAATTAATTAAGGCACTAACTTGTGCCTCTAAGCCATCAGGATTCTGATTAAAAACTTTATCAATACTTAATAAATTTTTAGCATCAACGTCTTCAATAAATGTGAAGTAAAACCTTTTACAAAATTCAAGTATGTGACCACTTGAAACTTGATCTTTAGAATCACACATGCTGGTAGATATTGAGGTCTCACCTTTTGGTAATTCAATATCTTTATCGATAAGATTATCGATATCTTTAGGTAGAAACGTTGCTGTTTTAATGCCAAAATAACTATTCAAAGAATAACTTTTTAATGGGTTAATTAAGTCTTGATCTATAGATTTTGTTAAAAACTGATATTTTTCTCCCATTAAGGGTTTTTCCGAAGCACTAATTTTTACATCTAATGATTCGGAAGACCTGAACTCTAACTCATAATCCAATGCAATATCTCTTAAGGAGTCGAAATACATAAATGAACCTGACATTGTAGAACTAGAAAGCATCATTCCGGCAAAAACGACAGCCAAAAATTTCCACCTATATAGATATCTTCTAATAATTAATTTAATTAACATTTAATGACTCTTTCTTAATTTCTTCTGAAATATTAGTTCTTGTGGTTATCAGTGAAAATAAGAATGAAGAAGCAATATATAAAATAAGAATACTAGAAACTAAATAAATGACATTTACCCAAGATATTATTAATGTTTCTGGAAAGTTAGTTTGTGTACTTTCATCGAGTGACATTACTAGCTTATTAAGTATTCTAGATATTGATATGCCAGAAATTACCCCTGACAATATTCCTGCCAAAACTACAATTCCATATTCATAATATGTCATAATAAACTTACTGAATGTAGAAATTCCTAGAGCCTCTCCAATTGCATTTTCAGAAACTGCTTCTATTTCATTGGCTAAATAAAAACCAAAACTTCCTAAGCATATTAAAAACAGAAAGGTCCATAATGCTATTATAGAAATACCACCCCAGCTTGCTACTGCTACTTGCGTAACAAGTGACTCCTCTTCAATAAGAAATTTATCCCTTATCGTGGATAGAGCAAAATTTGAATCTAAATATTCAGATACTGAATTATGTAATTCGGGATTGGATTCTATAACTAATTCATTCGGTTTGAACGATTGAAGTTTTGTAAGCTCCAAGTAATTTTTTAATAGATTAAAATCCATCAATATTAAACCATCATAATTATCAGAAGAGCCTGAAAAATAATTAATTTTATTCTCAATAACCATGGGAATATAACTCCCCGATGCATAAAAAATAAAATTATCACCTACTGATTTTCCAGATTCCTCCAAAAACTTTTCATTTACAACTACTGGTAACCCATTTTTGTTTGAACTTAGAAATATACCTCTTATCCCTTTTGTAGATCCGCTACCCAAATTCAAAATAATACTATCTTTCTCAAAAACAATCTTAGTATCAAATCCTTCAGAAGTTGGCAAAGCCACCCATTCTAAGTTATCTGAAAATTTATGCTCACTTACTAAATTATTATCTTTATCCTTTAAAGCAATTGAAGAAAAGTTTAAAACAAAAGGTTGTGAATTATCTTCACTTGATGGTTCAAAGATCTCTATGCCTATAATATGGGCTGGGGTTTTTATATTTTTTAATTTAACTTTATTGACAGACCATTTTTCTGATTTTATACCCCCTAGACTTAAAGCTGATATTCTTCCGTCAGAGCCTTTAACGACAGCCCACAAAAAGGAATCCACAAGGTCCATATCAGAGTAACTCTTTACTTCAATCTCATTGATATTATCGTTTATCAAAATGCCATCAACGAAATCTTCTTGAGACCATTTAGAAAAAATTTCCTGCTTAGGAAGATCAAAGAAATCTTCTCTAGTCCACGCAATATCTATTAAATTTTTATCTGAAGCTAGGAGCTGAGCATCCACTCCAGACCCAGTAGTCCCAATGTTGCCGATTAAATTGCCAATCCTCCCGACAACATTTACTCCTTCTAATGCTTCTAGATTTTCGATAGCTTCTCTTTCTATCCCAAAAGGGCTACTTTCGGTCACTCTAAAATCACTAACAGTAATGAATGAGGATTTTTCTTTCTTACTTTTCTCTAAGGAACTTTGTGTACCAGAAATTATCATAAAAGAAGTAATTCCCACGCTAACTACTAAAAAAAGCCACAGATACCATCCAGAATTTTTTGTTAACCTTTTCGAACTTAAATATATTGATACTACTGAAAACCTCCCGAGCAAAGAAATTAATTTTAATAAAATAGGAAATAGCCTAACAAAGAGTAATGAGAGAAATGTCATTAAAGCTAAAGGGAGTACAAAAAAAACGAATGTACTCAAATCTTCACTTGATGGGTCATAATTTGAAATTCTTACTTTAAATTCAAAAAAAGTTAGAATCGCTGCGATTGCAAAAAAAACATCTAAAAAATATTTAGAAAAAAAGTTAGGAGAATTTTTATTAACTATCAAAAATATTTTTTTTGAATTAATTAACTGAGCATTTAATGATAAGTAAATAAAGAAACTTATAACTATAGTTGATAGAACTGTGATTAATGAAATTATGTATGAAGACCAATTAAATTCAGGTTGTAGCCAATTTTGGCCCAAACTCTGATTATCTACATAAGTTGAAATAACTAACTTTAAAATAAAATTACTAAGTATTGGAGCCAAGATGATTATAGGGAATCCTAAGAAAATCCATTCAAGAAAAAAATACCTAATTATCCCAATTTTTGATCCACCTCTTAGTACTAAATAATTAACTTCTTCCCTCCTTTGTTGATTAATAAGGTATGAAAACATTATTAATAAAATGGAACTAAAAACCACTAGTAATGAAAAAATTACTAAAACTGGTGCACTTACAAAATTCATTTCTTTTTTTGTATTTTCTGCAATCGAATCCAACTGCGTAAGAACTGAAGCTTGAGGAAAAGAAACTAGCATATTTTTTTCATAGTCATTGAAAATTCCTAAATAATCTCTATTAACATCTTCGATAAAATTTTGATCATTTATATCTAAGTACCACCAAGCTCTTATGGGCAAACCTTTAGTTAGTGGAACTAAATAATTAAAAAAATCCTCTTGGTCTATAGTTAAAACTAGTGGAGGCTGGCAAGTCATGCAAGATGAAGGTGGCAAAAAAACCTCTTCGTAATAATTAAATAAGTTATTCTCAGGAATTTCTTCAAAATAACCAATTATTTGTACTACAATATCATAGCTATCTCTTTGATCTTCATCACTCTCAAGAAATAATACAAGTTCATTAACAGAAGATACGTCATATTGTATTAAAGCACTCTTTACTCCCTGGATGTACGCACTTTTAGGGTTCTCAACAAAAATATCTTCTAGAGACCATCCTCCTTTAATTTGTTTTTTTATAAAATCTTTTAAATCGTTTTTGGCTTCCAGCAAAGATGCACTATTATCCGGCCCTCCTTTTACCGAATCCACATTAATAATATCTCCGATTTCTAAGCCTAATCTTTCTAATCTGCTTTTAGGGCCATACGCATACAATGTACTATTATTTTCAGATAATAATTTGTTTTTATTGTTAGGAAAAAGAACAAACTTATCTACTGAATCAAAGGAAGTAAAAGAAAGTAATGATGCAGTTCTACTTTTATCAGGATCTTCAAATCCCCAATAATATTCAGTAGACTTTAAGGCGGAATTGATTCCTATAACTAAATCATTAAGGTGGACATGAGAAACATCTTTTACGATGTGATTATTATTTAAAAAGGCTTCCTTTATTAATGGCTGACTTCCAGTTGTTATTGTTATATTTTTAGTAGATGAGGGAACTTTAGAAAGAGCGTCTTGGTAAATCATCCCTTTTATCCAATCAAGATATGATGGGGCAGAAATTATAAAAGTAGAAGCAATTAAAACTGAAAGCCAAAGCAATGAGAGCAGTTTCCATTGACTTAGAGCCCTTCTAAAAATATATTTAATCATTTATTTCCTGGCTTCTACAACAGTATCTAGGTCTTTGTCTCCTCTGCCACTAACTAGAAGGACTAACTTTTCATCTTTCTTTGTGCTGGGCATAAATTTTTCTAAAAACCCTATTGCATGTGCAGGTTCTAGGGCAGGTATTATTCCTTCTTGAACACTTAAAAGACCGAAACCTTTTAGCGCTTCTTCGTCTGTCGCAGAAAAATATTCTGCTCTCCCTGAATCTTTTAAGAAGCTATGCTCAGGGCCAACTCCAGGATAATCTAATCCAGCTGATATAGAATGAGCTTCAGTGACTTGGCCTTTATCATCTTGTAATAGATATGAATAGGAACCATGCAGAACTCCCGGTGTGCCTGCAGTCATAGTAGCAGCGTGTTTTCCTGAACTTATACCTTTTCCAGCAGCCTCAACTCCAATCAGCCTGACTTTTTCATCCTCGATGAAAGGAGAGAAAATCCCTATTGCATTACTTCCTCCTCCAACACAAGCAACAACATAATCTGGCAATCCTCCAAATTGAGTTATTATTTGATCTCTTGTTTCTTCACCAATGATTTTCTGAAAATACTTTACAATTGAGGGATAAGGGTGAGGGCCAACAGCGCTCCCTAAAATATACATTGTAGAATCAACATTCGTTACCCAGTCCCTGATTGCTTCATTTACAGCATCTTTTAAGGTTCTGCTTCCGGTAGTTACTGGAACAACTTTTGCCCCTAAAAGTTCAATTCTATATACATTAGGCGCTTGTCGCTTTATATCCTCTTCTCCCATGTAAACAATGCATTCCAGGCCTAGAAGAGCACAGGCAGTTGCGGTTGCAACTCCATGCTGCCCAGCACCAGTTTCAGCAATAATTCTTTTTTTGCCGAGCCTTTTTGCAATTAATCCTTGTCCTAGAGCATTATTAATTTTGTGCGCCCCAGTGTGTGCAAGGTCCTCTCTTTTTAAATATATTTTTGCATTTCCGAAATACTTAGTTAAATTTTCTGCAAAGTAGAGTGGGGTAGGCCTTCCTACATAATCTGTCTGTAATAATTTGAGTTCTGTGACAAAATCTTCATCTACTGTGACTTTGTTAAAAGACTCTTCTAACTCATCTAGTGCAGGTATAAGGGTTTCTGGCACAAAGCTACCTCCATACTTTCCAAACGATCTGGTCAGTTCACTACTATTGTCAAAATGGTCAGTACTCATATGTATATTCTAACTAAATTTATTCAATATTTATGTGTTAGTCACAACTTCCACCTGTGGCAGTGCAAGAGTTCCAGTATGAATTCAACTTTCTAACTCCAACTGCAAGCTGTTGACCGATGACTCTTTTACCACCAACAGATTGAACTTGACCGTAAACAACTCCGACTACATTGCCATCGTAATCAATAATTGGACCTCCGCTATCTCCAGGGTCTGCACCAGTATTAATCACAACCACCGGAAACAAATCTTCAGAATATTCAACACCTTTAAGAGTCTGATATTTCTTGGCAGTCCCATACTGACTTGAATTTCCTTGTTGATTGAATACTGATACGACAATTCCATGTCGTGCAGCAGGATAATTCTCTACTCCTGTGGAATGACCTAATTGTATAATTGCAGTTCCTGCATCTGCTGAGATTAAAGTTCGGCGAAGAAGTGGTGTAGCTCCATGATTCTCAACTTTTATAAAAGCAAGATCAGCATCTGCATCCCAAGATTTTATAAGTCCTTTTTTTTGTACAGCTTTTCCATTTTTGGACGGCACATATACATCTACAGAATTCGTAGATGATATAACGTGTTCATTAGTGACTATATAATTTGGTGAAATAGCCCATCCAGTACCAAAGCTAGAATCTGATTCAATTAAAACAATAGAAAGTCTAAATTTTTCATAAGCATTTTTTATATCTAATCCAGTTGATGTCACTGGGGTTGCATAGGGATTGGCAAGCAGTTCAATTAAATCTTCCTCAAAATTTGAAAGAATTGACGGAGATGGTGTTGGAATTGATACGGGCGTTGCCGTAGGTAATGGTGTTGGAATTGATACGGGCGTTGCCGTAGGTAATGGTGTTGGAATTGATACGGGCG
>Ga0066372_10000149_pt1 | contig 23662 bp, 22 predicted proteins | sample Knorr_S15_td_250_FD_77011 | JGI IMG/M metagenome (GOLD analysis project Ga0066372, IMG submission 77011) | Marine microbial communities from Southern Atlantic Ocean transect - Knorr_S15_td_250_ad_251m_LV_A | ecosystem: Environmental > Aquatic > Marine > Oceanic | place: Southern Atlantic ocean... | reverse complement strand
TTCTACCGCTATTGATGATAGTAAGAGTCTCACCGGCACTAGCATTAAAGCGAATACCGTGAGAATTGGCACCCCTTGTAATAATTGTGCCGCTATTATTAATAGTTTCATTATTACCGGATGTGATAATACCTTCAGAATTATCTCCTGATGTGTCAATCAAGCCTACGTTGTTGTAAGTGGAACCATTCTGAGTAGTGAGAATACCATCAGCAGCAGATCCCGTGGTAATAATTGAGCCGTTGTTGGTGAAAAGAGTGTTAGTTCCTCTATCGCGCAAGCCATCAGCTTGTTCACCCGACGTGCTAACCGTGCCATTATTGGTGATTACATTTCCACTGCCGGTTGGAGTAAAACCCGTCGAGTCCTTACCGGTTGTGGTAATCGTGCCATTATTAATGATAACGGTATTGCCGCCAGCGGTAATCGAAACTGCTGTTGTGTTAAGAAATCCACCGGACTCAATTAGACCAGTTTCACCATCAGCCAGCGTTTGAGTTGCCGTCACCGTCTCACCACTGCTAATAATAAAAGAGGTCGCCCAGACGGGCGGTGCGCTGGCGATGATGCCACCTACAATCAGCACAGCTTGTGTGAGTTTTTGATAAAAGTCAGACATAACCGCGCATTATCTAATATATCCATTACATAATGTAAGGATATTATTCTAAGTTATTGATTTTATTTGCTGGGGGTAGAGGATTCGAACCTCTACTGACGGAGTCAGAGTCCGTAGTGCTACCGTTACACAAACCCCCAAAGGGGTATTATCCGTATTAACGTTTGGAGTACTGAGGTCTTTTTCTTGATTTGTGTAGACCAACTTTTTTTCGTTCCACTTCTCTTGCATCACGGGTAACAAATCCTGCTTGGCGTAGTGGTTTACGAAGAGATTCATCATAGACCATGAGTGCACGTGTAATACCATGACGTATTGCGCCTGCTTGTCCGGAGATACCACCGCCAGTTACCGTAATATTAAAATCGAAATCTTTTACCATCTTCAATGTCTCAAGGGGTTGGCGCACAATCATCCGTCCGGTTTCACGACCAAAATATTGTTCAATCGTACGGTTGTTGATTGTGATTTGACCGTTGCCACGTTTCAAAAAAACACGTGCTGTTGAGCTTTTACGTCTTCCGGTACCGTAACAAATTTGGTCTGCCATTTTCTAAATCTCCAATACTTGCGGTTGTTGTGCCGCATGTTGGTGTTGGTCATCAGCATAAACTTTTAATTTACGAAACATTTCTCTACCTAACGGGCCTTTAGGAAGCATGCCCTTTACGGCTTTTTCAATAACTCTTTCTGGTTTTTTTTGCATCATTTTTTCAAAACTAATCGACTCAATACCACCTGGGTAACCAGTATGGTGGTGATACATTTTGTCTTTTTGTTTATTGCCGCTCACACAAATATCTTTTGCGTTGATAACTACAATGTAATCACCTGTATCCATGTGTGGGGTATACTCAGCTTTATGTTTACCTCGAAGGCGTCTTGCGATTTCAGTTGCCAATCGTCCTAGCGTCTTACCGGAGGCATTGACAACATACCAATCACGCCTAATATCTTCAGGTTTTGCGGTATAGGTTTTCACGTTATATTCCTAAGAATCTTCCATCTTGGGTAAAAAAAGAGGTGGAATAGTACGGATTGCCCCCTAAACTGTCAATAATATAGATAATTATATAATGATTTTGTACAAATCGAGCTGATTATGGAAAAACGACAATACAGTAGATTAGATAATATTATTATACGGATTGATGCCGTACTAGGCGAATCTTCAACATTACAATCCGAGCATACCAAACGAGAGTATCCCGGTAAGTTGGTCTCTGAATCAAACTTAAACGAGCGGGAGAAAAAACATGTCTCAGGCCTAATGCGAGTCAATCATGCGGGAGAAATTTCAGCGCAAGCGCTTTATAAAGCTCAGGCACTAACTGCTATTGATAATGAGCTTAGAGAAACAATGAAAAAATCAGCTGACGAGGAAATTGATCATCTTGATTGGTGTGAACGACGCTTAGATGAGTTAGGCGGACATACTAGTTACTTATCACCTATTTGGTATCTGGGTTCATTTGGTATCGGTCTTCTTGCGGGCTGTTTTGGCGATAAATTAAATCTTGGTTTTATAGTAGAAACCGAACATCAAGTTGTGGGACATCTTGGTTCACATATTGAGCAATTACCAGAGCACGATGAACGGAGTAGGGTTATTTTAGAACAGATGCGCGAGGATGAATTACATCATGCAACAACCGCGGAAACGAATGGCGCAGAAAACCTACCTAAAGAAGTAAAACATCTAATGACTTTAGTATCAAAAATTATGACAAAAATTGCCTACCATATCTAATTTATATTCACCTCTTGAAAAACATTTATTTGCCCCAATTTGTTGATATAGAAAATGCAGAACTAAATTTTGGAGGTTAAAATGTCTTTAGTAAGCTATGAACCATGGAACCTTTTAGATAGGTTTCATCAACAGTTAAATCATCTATCTTATTCAGATAAGCTATTTGCTGATAGTGGTAACGATTATTCATTAATGAGTAGCTGGCGACCTGCAGTTGACATTAAAGAAGAAAAAGATCGTTTTTTAATTGTTGCCGACATTCCAGGTGTTGATCCAAAAGATATTGAGATAACAATGGAGAACGGAATACTAACCGTTAAAGGTGAACGCCATCTAGAAGTAGAAGATAGTAATGAAAATTATAAACGTACGGAGCGAACGAGCGGTGCTTTTTACAGACGCTTCAGTTTGCCAGATACAGCTGACGGCGAGCATATCGAAGCAAAAGGAAATAATGGTGTTTTAGAAATAACTATTCCAAAGCATGAAAAAGTTCAGCCGCGTAGAATAGAAGTTAAAAGCTAACAATAATCACAGAAAAGGCGGTGTATTCCGCCTTTTATTATTTTATATTGAACTTATCACGTGCGATACTTCACTAATCAATAAAAAATATCGTATAAGTGAAATAAAAATATGATTGATATATTTCGAAAACTTTTTTCCACACTGTTGTTTGCGGCGTGTTCTTTTTTTATTGTACCAACAAATGCGGCCATACCGCAGGAACAAGATGGTAAGGAGTTGCCCAGTCTTGCTCCTATGTTGGAAAATGTGACACCCGCGGTGGTTAATATTGCTACTGAAGGTCGCGTTAAACAACGTCAAAGCCCCTTATTTTCAGATCCTTTCTTTCGTCATTTTTTCAAAATTCCTGATCAACCTGTCGAGCGTAAAACAAGCAGTCTAGGTTCAGGAGTTATCGTTGATTCCAAGCGCGGGTTGGTGTTAACAAATAATCATGTTATTGCAAACGCAATACAAATTACAGTGACACTTCGTGATGGCCGACAAGTTGAAGCTGAAATTGTTGGGTCCGATCCAGAAACGGATATTGCTGTACTGAAAATGACTGCTGAAAATTTAACAGCATTAACAACAACAGATTCGGATGATTTGCGAGTAGGTGATTTTGTTGTTGCGATAGGTAATCCATTTGGTTTGGGACAAACAGTTACTTCGGGAATTATTAGTGCTCTTAGTCGTAGTGGTTTGGGTATCGAGGAATACGAAGATTTTATTCAAACCGATGCATCAATTAATCCGGGAAATTCGGGCGGCGCATTGGTTAATCTCAAAGGGGAGCTTGTGGGAATTAATACAGCAATTTTTTCTCAAAGTGGCGCAAGCCATGGCATCGGTTTTGCTATACCAATTAATTTGGCATTACGAATCATGGAACAAATTCTTGATACGGGTGAGGTAAAACGGGGTTTTCTTGGTGTTAGTATTCAAGATATAAGCCCAGAACTTGCTGAGGCTTTCGATTTGACTAGAAAGAATGGAGCCTTAATTAATAAAGTGCTTAAAGATTCGCCAGCTGATAAAGCAGGATTACTCCCAGGCGATATTGTTATTTCAATCGATGGTAAGAAAATAAGAAATGCGAATGATGTTAGAAATAGGATTGGCCTTTTGCCGGTTGGCGAAAAAATTAAGTTCAAATTACTTCGTGATGGTAAAGAATTTGACTTGGTTGTGTTAGTTGATGAGGTTACTGAAAAAGAAATAAAACCAAAGGTTAGTAATGACTTGTTGAAAGGGGTTACCGTTGGTGATATTCAAAAAGGTAGTCCTTATTTTGGTAGGATTAAGGGCGTTCTTGTTTTGGAAATTCAACGCGGTAGTCGTGCATGGACAAGTGGTCTTAGAGCAAATGATGTCATCACTTCGGTTAATAAAAATCCAATTAAAAATTTAGATGAATTTTTATCGGCTGTTGATAAAAAAGAGGATGCACTTTTGCTTAGAATAGTTAGAGGAAATATGGCAACATTTATTGTGATTAAAAAATAAAATAATTATCAATACGTATTTAATCTACACATGTTCACCAACTTTCTAGTATTTTTGTTTTAGTAGAAAATCGTTTTCATTTATGATTATTGTATTTATTAGCTCGATATCTACGTAACTTTTTTTACAATGAAAGTTTTCATCAGTACAGAATCCATTTTTAGGTTCACCTAGATTATTCAAAACTAATGATGCCCCACTAAAATCATTATCCAGTGTATAGGCATGGGTCGTAATAATGGTACGCAAACCGGCTTTTATGGCTGAAGCATTACCATTTGCCGTATCTTCAATCGCAATACAATTATCGGCGGATAGTTTAAGATCCGTCAACGCACGATAATATACTTCAGGGGATGGTTTTTTATCTATAACAATGTTATTTGTGATAATTGTGTTAAATAATTCTTTAGGTTCGATTCCAAAAGTTTTTTTAATCAAAGTTTTTAAATTTTCAGTTGAGGAATTAGTCGCAATTCCAATTTTAATATTATTTTCTTTTGCTTCAGTGATTAATCTTTTAATACCCGGGCGAAGTCCAATATCACTATCTATGAGTATTGAACGATAATATTCTGATTTGCACTTATGCAACTCTTCGACAAAGTTTTTATCTTCATTGACAGCTCCATCTTCTGTCAGACATTTTGTAATCCTTTCTTTTCCGCCGGAAATAAATAATAGTTCATGATATTTTTCTTTTGACCAATACCAGTTAAGATTGAATTTAGAAAAAGCTTTGTTAAATGCCTGACGATGAATATCTTCAGTATCAGCAATTGTCCCGTCAACATCAAATATAATGCCTTCAAGTTTCATTTTGAGAATAATCGATTCTAATTAGTGTAAAATTTTAGTTGATAGTATGCAGAGCTAACCTTTTTTATCATCTATATATTTTCCTGCATCAAAACCAAGGATTTTAGTAGATTCTTCAATTGGTAATTCTTCCACATCTTTTAGTTTCTTTTTCATCGCTCTTGTGCGGACAGTCGTTTTTTCTATTGTTCCTGATGCTCTATCAAGATGAGTTTTTACTTTCAATAAGACATCACCAAATGAACTAAATTCAGTTTTTACCGCAGATAATATTTTCCAAACTTCGCTAGATCTTTTTTCAATTGCCAATGTTCGAAAGCCCATACTTAGACTGCTCAAAATTGCTGATAAATTTGTGGGGCCAGCAACTACAACACGATGTCGCTGAAGATTATCGAACATTCCGGGTTGTTTTATTATTTCTGCATATAAACCCTCAGTTGGTATGAACATAATGGCAAAGTCTGTTGTGTGTGGGGGACTAATATATTTATCAGAAATTTCTTTTGCCGATTTTTCAATTGAACGGATTAATTCAGCTGTTGCTTTCTTTTCTTCAGAAGCTGATTTTTCTGCCGCATCTTTTATTCGGATATAACTTTCCTGCGGGAATTTTGAGTCAATAGGCAGCCAAATCTGAGATGAATTGTCATGCCCGGGAAGACGAACAGCGTATTCAACAATTTCATTTGAATTTTCTTTTGGTTTAACATTTTTCTCATACTGGTCTGGTGTTAATATTTGTTCTAGGATATTACCAAGCTGATACTCACCCCATGTTCCTCTGGTTTTAACATTGGTCATTACTTTGTTAAGATCAGTGATTCCAGTTTGCAAACCTTGCAATTCACCAAAGACACGATGTAGTCTTGTCAAATTATCGTCGACCCTCTTAAAATTTTCACTTAATCTTCTCTCCAACGTAGATTGTAGTTTTTCATCTACGGTTTGGCGCATCTGTTCTAATTTCTTTTCATTACTTTCTTGTAATTGTTTGAGATGTTTATCTATTACATTATTTAAGTTATTGATAGATTCTTGTTGGGTTCGGCTTTTTTCTTCAATAGTTTTTAATATCTCTTCCCGTAATTGGCGCGAACTATCAGAGCTTTCATTTCGTCCAGACCGGAGCTCGTCACGTATAGCACTTTGGTCAACATTATTTCTTTTTGAAAGGATAAAAAAAAGAACAATAATCCCAATGCAGCAGGCAATAAATATTGGTTCATTTAGCAATTCAGTCATTCTCGATCTAGCGTCTAAGGATCAGGAACCAGCGATAAAAATTGAGCAGACTGCTCAATGAGGCTGATACATAGGTTAGCGCTGCCGCCGTTAGAATCTTTTTTGCAATTGGCATTGTTGATTGTGATAAATATTCTCCTTCACTTAAAATTGGCAGTGCACGATTAAAACTCGCATCAAATTCTACTGGTAGAGTGATGATATGAAGAATAACTGGTAGGCACATAATTGTAAAACCAGCTAATAGCATAATTAATCCAACGGCGGGTATTTTTGCTAAAATAAATACAAAAGGAGAAGCAATTAAAATAACAGATGCGATTTTTTCAGCAGCAGCAGCAAATTTTGCTAGCGTTGTTCTTAATAATAGTGGTTTATAGTTGGTTTTATGTTGTAACGCATGTCCAAACTCATGTGCCGCGATTGTCACAGCAGCCAATGATTTTTCATCATGGTTTGATTCAGAGAGAGCGATTGTTTTTGTTTCAGGATTATAATGATCGTTTCCATTCTCAACTTTTTTAATTGAAACTCCATCAAGCTCGAAACGGTTAACTAGGTGCTGGGCGAGTTCTCCACCAGTACCCGGCAGTGTTTTTATTGGCTCGCTGTATTTTTTGATTACTTTTTGTACCCAGAATTGGGGAAAAAGCAAAATTATGAATAATAGTATTAATACAAATGCTGGTAGCATGGTCGGCTCGTGGTACTATTTTAATATTACTCGTTTAGTCCTGATCTATTCAACAACTAATGATACATAAAATATAATTAAAAATGCAGACTCCATTAGAAAAATATAAAAATGATCTAAATTCTGAGGAATTTAATGCCGATCTATCACAGGAAGCCGCAGTTATTCATTTACAAAGATTATTCGTAGATTTACTGACGAAACAGCAAAATAAGAATTTTTTGTTAACTAAATTGAAATCTTTACTCAGAAAAAAAACAAAAAATAAAATTATGGGGATTTATTTTTGGGGCGGTGTAGGCCGTGGGAAAACCTATCTTGTTGATTGTTTCTTTGATTGTTTACCGTTTGAGAATAAGCGGAGAATGCATTTTCATCGCTTTATGCAGAATATACACAAAGAGCTTAAAGAGCTTGCCAATATTGAAAGCCCATTAGAAATTGTTGCTGATAAAATATCAAAAGAAATACAAATCATCTGCTTTGATGAATTTCATGTTTCCGATATTACTGATGCCATGTTACTCAGTGGTTTATTAGAGGCGTTATTTAAAAGAAATGTTGTGTTTGTTGCGACGTCAAATCAACATCCAGATGATCTTTATTATGACGGCCTACAAAGAGATCGTTTTTTGCCGGCAATTTCTTTACTAAAGAAAAATACAAAAATTGTTAATGTTGATTCAGGCATTGATTATCGATTGGAATTTTTTGATCATGCTGAAATATATCACTCACCACTTGATGATAGCGCGAATGCAATTCTTGAAGATGATTTTATGCATGTTTGTCCAGACAAAGGTGAGAAAGGTAATATTCTCGAAATAGAAGGCAGGGAAATTGAAACGGTGCGTTGCGGAGATGGCGTTGTTTGGTTAGATTTTAAAGCAATTTGTGCGGGACCACGAGGTGTTGCCGATTACATTGAGGTTGCCAGACAATATCAAACTGTTCTTATTGCAAATATTCCAGTGATGAATGATAACGATAATGATATGGTAAAACGATTTATTACATTGGTTGATGAATTCTATGATCGCAATGTTAAGTTGATTATTACTGCGGAGGATATTCCTGCAAAACTTTACCAGGGAAAACGATTGGTTGAGCCTTTTAAAAGAACACAAAGTCGGTTGGAGGAAATGAGGACGCATGATTATTTAGCTAAACAACATCTTCCTTGAATTAGGTTTGCCAAACAATTGACATTAGGGTAGATATTGACTATTTTGGACGAATGCGCCGATTTGAATTCAGCTTGCGGGCGCAATAGAAATACCGCTAAAGAGACGTGACCTGCTTTAGCTCAAGCTGAATGCGGGTTTTTTTGTGATTAAATCCCGCATATTTTTTTACAATAAATAAAGCCACGAAGAAGAAATATAGATATGTATAAATATGATGATTATGACCAAGCGATTGTAGATGAGAGGGTTGAGCAATTTCGCGACCAAACTCGCCGATTCATATCTGGCGATTTGAGTGATGATGAATTTCGCCCACTTCGTTTAATGAACGGACTCTATATTCAAACCCATGCTCCAATGCTGAGAGTCGCTATTCCTTATGGTTTGTTATCTAGCAAACAACTCAGAATGCTCGCACATATTTCAAGAAAATATGATAAAGGATTTGGGCATTTTAGTACGCGACAAAATATACAATTTAATTGGCCAGCATTAGAAACAGTCCCCGATATTCTCGCAGATTTAGCAACCGTTGAAATGCATGCGATACAAACCAGTGGTAATTGCATACGTAATACAACGTCAGATCAATTTGCAGGCGTAGCGAAAGACGAACTTGAAGATCCCAGACCGTATTGCGAAATTATAAGACAATGGTCAACATTTCATCCTGAATTTTCATTTTTACCAAGAAAGTTCAAGATTGCAGTATCAGGAGCTGAAGGCGACCGCGCTGCTGCTATGGTTCATGATATTGGATTGTATTTGGTAAGTAATGATAAAGGGGAAGTGGGGTTTACTGTTTTCGTTGGTGGTGGTTTAGGTAGAACTCCTTATATTGGTAAATGTATTAGAGATTTTCTTGAAAAGAAGTATTTGCTTTCATATATAGAAGCGATATTGCGTGTCTACAATCGTTTTGGACGCAGAGATAATATATACAAAGCACGTATCAAAATATTGGTAAATGATGTTGGTCAGGAAGAGTTTGGTAAACAAGTTGAAGCAGAGTGGGAGCATATTAAAGAAGGCGTTTTAAAACTTGAACAAAAAGAAATTGACTATGCTAAATCTTTCTTTACTTCTCCGATTTATGATGATGTCGCTGCTGATGATAATAGTTTTAATGAAGTAAAGAATTCTAACGATGCTTTCTCGAACTGGGCAAAACGAAATTTATATCCACACAAAATACCTGGCTACCATGCAGTTGTTATTTCGTTAAAAGCACCTGGCATTGCTCCGGGCGATGCCACTGGCGAACAAATGGACAGCATAGCCAATTTGTCTGACCAATATAGTTTTGGTGAAATTATTGTTACACATGATCAGAATCTTGTTCTACCTCATGTTAAACAGGGTGACTTATTCTTATTATGGCAAGCATTGGATGTTCAAAATCTTGCCACATCAAATATTGGACTTCTTACTGATATGATTTGCTGTCCTGGTTTGGATTTTTGTTCATTGGCTAATGCGGGTTCAATACCAATAGCAAAACAAATTAATGAGAAATTTGATGACATGGATTATTTGCATGATATTGGTGATTTAAAAATAAAAATGTCGGGATGCGTGAATGCATGCGGACATCACCATGTCGGGCATATTGGTATTCTTGGTGTAGATAAGAAAGGCGAAGAATTTTATCAATTAACATTAGGCGGTTCATCGGAAAATGACGCATCTTTAGGTGATCGTCTTGGACCAGCAATAGCTAAAACAGAAGTAGCCAATGTGATTGGTAAATTACTTGATGTTTACGTTAAGTTACGAAAGGAGGACGAGCGTTTTCTTGAGACTTATCGTCGTGTGGGGATTAAGCCATTTAAGGATAATGTTTATGCGAGTAATTAAGAATAGATCTATTATTGATGATGATTGGTCACTAATTCGTAATATTGAAAGCTCAGCGCCTATTCCAGAAGGCGATGTTATTTTACCATTTGTATTTTGGCAGACTAATCGTGATCAATTGCTTAAAACTAAAAAATCACATGCCATTTGGATTGATGGTTCGATTGAGACAGAGTCTTTGCTTGATGACATAGATTCTTTTTCAATTATTGCTCTTGATTTTCCGATATTTAAAGATGGACGTTCTTATTCGCATGCGCGTCTTTTACGTGAACGGTATAACTATAAAGGTGAATTGCGAGCAGTTGGCGATGTCTTGCAAGATCAATTATTTTTTATGGAGCGATGCGGTATCGATAGTTTTCAAATTCGCGATGATAAAGACATAGAGCAAGCACTCAATGGTTTAAAAGGTTTTAGTGTTCGTTACCAAGCTGCTGCTGACGACACAATACCAATTTCTGAAAGAAGAAAATTTAAATAGTTAAAATTGTTACGGATGGTTTACTCAATGTAACGTCACTTTGAAAACCCTGAACTAATAAAATTTTATCACCGGTTGATACTAACTCTTTTTCCACCGCAACGTTACGAGCTAACTCATTTATATTTTTTTCTTTTGTATCTTCAGAAAGTACCGGCACTATACCCCAGTGCATTAAAATTTTTTGACATATATCCATGCTTTTAGTGATTGCAATAACTGGTGCGGCAGGTCTGGCCGAACTCATAGTTGCTGCTGACATACCGCTTTTTGAAATAACAACAACAGCCCGTACTCTAAGGTCGCGGGCTAGTCGCGACATTGAATTGGCAACCGCATCCCAAACAGGAATGGCTTTTTCACCAATTCCACTTTTCATTTTTGAGCCGTACGCATTGTGAGTCCAAAGATATGATTCTGTCTGTCTCGCTATTCGATCCATCATTTGTACTGCATCAATCGGAAAGGCACCCACTGCTGTCTCCCCAGATAACATAATTGCATCTGTCCCAAGCGTAACTGCATAAGCTACATCTGTTACTTCAGCACGAGTAGGTCTTGCGTTTTCAATCATTGATTCTAACATTTGTGTTGCTACGATTACGGGCTTAAATTTTTCGCGTGCCAGATCAATGAGCTGATGTTGGGCTACAGGAACCTGCTCCGGGTTGAGTTCAACACCAAGATCACCGCGCGCAACCATAATTCCATCGGCTGCCTCAAGTATTTCATCTGCATTTTCTAGCGCCTCAGGTTTTTCAATTTTAGCGATTATTTTTGCTTTACAAGAATGATTATTAACTATTTTTTTCAAATCTTTGATATCTGATGCTGAGCGTACAAATGACAGCGCCAAAAAATCAACACCAAGATCGAGCGCAAATTTAGCATCTGCTATATCTTTTTCAGTTAAAGACGGTACAGATACCTTAACACCAGGTAGATTAATTCCCTTATGATTACCTAATATTCCTCCATAAATAACAGTACATTCAATTTCCGTACCATTGACTTTATCGATTTTAAATTCGAGTGTGCCATCTGCAAGTAATATACGATCACCCGCCTTAACATCCTTCGCTAATTCTGTATATTGCGACGGAATTAGATCAGACGTTCCGATAACATCACGCGTTGTTACAATAATCGATTGATTATTTTTTAATTCGATCTTGTCGTTTTCGAACTTGCCAGTGCGTATTTTTGGACCACAGAGGTCAGCTAAAATACCAACAGTTTTGTTTAATTCTTTTGCTATTTTTCGAATTTGTGCATAAGTTTCTTTATGATAACTATGTTCACCGTGTGAAAAGTTTTGTCTAAAAATATTTACACCCGCATTAATTAAATTTTTAATTTGTTCAGGTTTACTACTTGCTGGCCCAAGAGTAGCAATTATTTTTGTTCGTCTAATTTTTAGTGCGTTAGTTTGAGTATCAATCAATTTAGGAGACATTCCTTAAAAAATAGGATTAAAGATTTTAGTTGTTATAGTTTGTATGTTCGATGTATTACTAAAAAGGGATATCTTCATCAAAATCATCAACTGGCGATTCAGCTAATGGCTGAGTTTGTTTTTGTGAACTATCAACTGGACTATTAGGTTCAGGATCTTTATGAGGCATAGGTTCTTGGTTAGTTGAGGCGCTACCTCGGCTCCCGAGCATTTGCATTTCATTTGCAACAATCTGCGTTGTATTACGGTCGTTGCCTTCTTTATCTTGCCACTTATTTGTTTGGAGACGGCCTTCGACATAAATTTGTGAGCCTTTATGTAAATATTCACTGACAATCTCAGCAAGTCGACCGAAAAATACAACACGATGCCATTCAGTTCGTTCTTGTTGTTCTCCGCTGTCTTTGTCGCGCCATGATTCAGCTGTAGCAAGACTAACATTAGCAACGGCATTTCCATTTCCGCTATACCTTACTTCTGGATCATTGCCTAGATTACCAATTAGCGTGACCTTATTTACACCCCGTGCCATTTTTATGTTCTCCCGATGTTTGTTATTTGGGGTCTATACCCCAGCTTACTCTCTTAGTGATATTCTCGCTTCAGACTACTTCTTCTTCAAGTTCATTTTTGCTCAGGCTCACACTTTTAGATAAAAATAGTATCAGCAATAACCACAATATTGCTAAAAATAGGCAAAACAAATGAACACTTATTAAACCAAATTGTTGGTAAAAGAAACCACCAGCCAATCCGCCAACGAAAATTCCGATGAATTGTGAAGTTGAATATACACCCAATGCGGTACCTTTTGTATTACCAGGAGTAGTTTTTGAAACCTCTGAAGGGAGCAGTACTTCTAGGTAATTAAAAGCGCCAAAGAATAAAACTAAGAAAATAACAGTAAAATTTATATTTATACCGAATAATGCAAGACCAATTTGTGAAAGCATAATTAATAAAATACTCAAAATTAGAAATAATTTTTCTTTTTTGAGGCGTTCTCCTAAAATTATGAGAGGAACCATAATAAATAAAGATAAGAATATGGAAGATAGATAGACCTGCCAGTGGGCTATAGGCGCAAGTTGCATACTATCTCTCAGGGTAATCGGGATGACCACAAAGTTTGCCATTAATATCAGGTGAGATGTAAAAATACTAATATCAAGCTTTATTAATGACGGGTTAACGAATACTGACTTTACTTCCTCCAAATTAGATGGATTTGTATTTTGGGATTTTTCTTCAGGGTTCGGAACAATGATTAATAGCATCATGATTGCTAAGATTGAAAAACAAGCGCTTAGAAAAAATAATCCTTTTATTCCGATATATGTATAGAGTATTGGGCCAAAAATAAAGGCAGTAGAAAATGCGGCACCTATACTGATACCTATGCAGGCCATTGCTTTAGTCCTTGATTTTTCACTTGTTAGGTCGGCGGCAAGTGCCATGATTGCTGCCGCAACGGCACCGGCACCTTGCAGTGAACGCCCAATAATTAGACCATAAACAGAATCTGCTGTTGCGGCAATTAAACTTCCAAGCCCAAAAATGACTAACCCCAGAACAATTATAGGTTTTCTACCCCACCGGTCTGATAATGCACCAAGCGGGATTTGGAAACAGGCTTGTGTTAGCCCATAAATACCCAAAGCCAGACCCAGTAACTGCGGGGTTGCATGCATATAACTATCTTCCGAGAGGCTCAGAACAGGCAAAACCATAAAAAGCGGCAGCATTCGAAAAAAGAATACTAACGCAAGCGATAAAGCAGCTTTTAATTCTTTAGCTGGCATGGATACTAAATTCATTTGCTAGAAGTTAATTTGGATTGAAATTAAAAAAAGATTTATATTAGCAGGTTGTTTCTAAAATAGTGAAATATTTATAAATGGATACAATTCATATACGTGGTGCTCGGACTCATAATCTAAAAGATATTGATCTTGATATTCCTCGAGATAAATTGGTTGTTGTGACGGGGATTTCCGGTTCAGGAAAATCCTCATTGGCATTTGATACTATTTATGCTGAGGGACAAAGGCGTTATGTCGAATCATTGTCAGCTTATGCGAGACAATTTCTCTCGATGATGGAAAAACCAGATGTTGACCATATTGAGGGGCTATCACCAGCAATTTCTATTGAGCAAAAAAGCACCTCTCATAATCCTCGTTCGACAGTCGGCACGATAACAGAGATTTATGATTATTTGCGTTTATTATTCGCGCGTGTTGGTATTCCGCATTGTCCAACTCATCAGATTCCATTAGCAGCACAAACAATCTCGCAGATGGTAGATTTAGTTTTAGGCCGATCAGAAGAAGAACGTCTTATGTTGTTAGCTCCGGTCATACAAGAACGTAAGGGTGAACATAATCAAGTTATTGAGCGTCTTCGCAGCGAGGGGTTTATTCGTGCTCGTATCAATGGTGAAATTTTTGAGCTTGATCAAACTCCAAAACTTGCGCTTAGAAAAAAACATACTATAGAAGTTGTTGTTGATCGCTTTAAAGTTAAAGACGATCTTCGTTTACGTTTAACAGAATCATTCGAAACAGCATTACGTCTATCAGAAGGTACCGCGCTTATCGTTCCTATAGATTCTAACGATAAATCTTCCGAACAATTATTTTCATCTCGTCATGCTTGTAATAAATGTGGTTACAGTCTAAATGAATTAGAGCCCAGGTTATTTTCTTTTAACAATCCAGCAGGAGCCTGTCCGGATTGTGATGGTTTGGGGATTATTCAGTATTTTGATCCCAGTAAAGTTATTCAGAATATTGAATTAAGCTTGCCAGGAGGAGCGATTAAGGGTTGGGATAGAAGGAATGTTTATTATTTTCAAATGATTAATTCAATCGCATCTCACTACAAGTTTGATATTGATACACCATTTCAAGAACTAGCAGACGATATACAGGATGTTATTTTATACGGTAGCGGAGATGTTGAGATTAAGTTTGAATATCTCCGTGGAGGAAAAAGACCCATTATTCGAAAACATCCTTTTGAAGGTGTTATTCCGAATTTACAACGCCGTTATCTTGAAAGTGAATCGTCAATAGTCAGAGAGGAGTTACTAAAATATCAACATCACAAACCATGTCCTGCTTGTTCTGGAACACGATTAAACGAATCTGCACGTAATGTAAAAATTGATGGTATTACATTGCCAGATATTACAGCGATGTCTGTTAGTAGGGCCAAATCGTTCTTTGAATCGCTCGCGTTAACTGGTGCTAGAGGTAAGATTGCATCAAAAATTTTAAAAGAAGTTGATGACAGACTTATTTTTTTAGTTAACGTAGGCCTAAATTATTTAACACTTGAGCGTAGCGCCGAAACGCTATCTGGCGGAGAGGCACAACGTATTAGATTAGCAAGTCAGATAGGCGCAGGTTTAGTCGGCGTTATGTATATCCTCGATGAGCCTTCTATTGGATTACATCAAAGAGATAATAAGCGTTTACTGAAGACATTATTTCACCTACGGGATTTAGGAAACACTGTTATTGTTATTGAACATGATCAAGAGGCAATTAATGTCGCTGATCATGTTATCGATATTGGTCCTGGTGCAGGCGCACATGGCGGCGAAATTGTTGCACAGGGTACGCCTAAAGAAATTGCACAAAATAAAGAATCATTAACAGGCCAATATTTAGCTGGCAAAAAAGAAATACCGATTCCAGAACATCGCACACCTTTTAATAAAAAAAATATTTTAGAATTAAAGGGAGCGAGCGGCAACAATCTAAAGCAAGTGAACCTTACAATACCTGTTGGTTTAATGACCTGTGTTACTGGTGTATCAGGCTCCGGGAAATCAACTTTAATCAATGACACGCTTTATCAAATTGTTGCACGTGATATAAATCGTGCTAACACTAGTCCAGCACCTCATAAATCAATTAATGGCTTGGAGCATTTTGACAAAGTTGTTGATATTAATCAGAGACCAATTGGCCGTACACCAAGATCAAATCCCGCAACATACACAGGTTTATTTACACCAATTCGTGAATTATTCGCAGCGACTTCTGAAGCACGTTCGCGTGCCTATAAAATTGGGAGATTTAGTTTTAATGTTAAAGGAGGGCGATGCGAAGCATGTCAGGGTGACGGATTAATCAAAGTCGAAATGCATTTTTTACCTGATATCTATGTTACTTGCGATACATGCAAAGGGAAAAGATATAATCGTGAGACACTAGATATTCGTTATAAAGGTAAAAATATATATGAGACACTCGAGATGAGCGTAGAGGAGGCAAGAGCATTTTTTGATGCTGTTCCAGTTCTTGCGCGAAAATTACAAACATTAATTGATGTTGGTTTGTCTTATATTAAGTTGGGGCAAAATGCGACGACTCTTTCAGGTGGCGAAGCACAAAGAATAAAACTTTCTAAAGAACTTTCGAAAAGAGATACAGGCAAAACACTTTATATTCTTGATGAGCCAACAACGGGTCTTCATTTTCATGATATTCAACAGTTACTTAATATACTTCATCGATTAAAAGGTCACGGCAACACGGTAATTGTGATTGAACACAACCTTGATGTAATTAAGACTGCTGATTGGATTGTCGATCTGGGTTTGGAAGGCGGCGATGGCGGTGGAGAAATTATCGCAGTTGGCACGCCTGAAGAATTGGCTGAACACCCAACATCACATACGGGAAAATTTTTAAAAGAAATACTGAGTAAATTCAACTTTAATGATAACGTCAAATTGGTGAAAGCTTCTTAAAATATTATTTAATACGTAACGTAAGGGAGTTTATTTTATGGGTGTTTTGATATGTGGGTCTATGGCATATGACCATATTATGGTTTTCAAAGATCAATTTAAGAATCATATACTTCCAGATAAGGTACATATTCTAAACGTTTCTTTTCTTGTCCCTGAGATGCGCCGAGAATTTGGTGGATGCGCCGGAAATATCGCTTATAACTTAAATTTATTAGATCCCTCAATTGCATTACCTATGGCGACCGTTGGAAAGGACTTTGATTCTTATGGATATTGGATGGATAAGCATAATATTAACCGAAAATATATAAAAATTATTGAAGATGCATTTACCGCGCAAGCATTTATTACAACCGATATGGATGATAATCAAATTACTGCCTTTCATCCTGGTGCCATGAATTATTCTCAAGAAAATGATATTAGTGACGTTCAATCATATAGTTTGGGAATTGTTTCACCCGACGGTCGTGACGGCATGTTGAAGCATGCACAACAGTTTGCCGACAAAAATATTCCTTTCGTTTTTGACCCAGGACAAGGCATGCCGATGTTTAATGGAGAAGAACTTATCCAATTTATTGAACAGGCAACCTGGGTAACGGTTAATGATTACGAATGGCAAATGATGAAAGAAAAAACAGGTTTATCAGAAAAAGAAATAACAGAAAAAGTTGAGGCATTAATTGTAACTTGTGGCGGAGATGGGTCACATATTTATACTAAAGAAGAGTTAATTGAAGTGCCAAGCGTTAAACCAGAATCAATTTCTGATCCGACAGGTTGTGGAGATGCATATCGTGCTGGGTTACTTTATGGTCTTATTAATGATATAGATTTGGAGATAACAGGAAAGATTGCATCTTTAATGGGGTCAATAAAAATATCTTGTTACGGCACACAAAACCACTCATTTACGATAGAGGAATTTAAATCACGTTTTGAAAGTGAATTTGGATATAAAATCTAATGCGGCTTTTTAATTTTCAGTTTGAACAATTGTCTGACCTGCTTCACAACATGCATCGTCTTCCTCAGGTAATCCCCCACCAACTCCAATTCCACCGATACAATGTCCATCTTTTATGATAGGACGTCCCCCGGGGCTTGGGAGTGCGTTTCCAGGGATTACGCCAGGGATAGAAAACCACAACAACGGATTTTGATCTTTGATACCATCAATTTCCATTGTTGAGCGTTTAAATGAAGCAGCAGCCATTGCTTTTGCCTTAGATGTGTCAAAAGTATAAAAACCAGCATCATTAGCACGCGAGAAATAAACCATGCGTCCTGATTCATCAACAATAGAAACACTCATTGGACGATTTAATTCTTCAGATTTTTTATGAGCGGCTTGAGCAATTTTTTCTGCTAATTCAAGAGTCATTTCTATCATAATTTAATACCTCACTTATTTTACAGTATATAAAAAAGCCCGCGTAAAGCGGGCTTTAATTTAAAAGATTTAACAGAATAAATTATGCAACCGCTTGTTTTTCTGATTCTAAGCGTTGCTTTAATGCTTTGATCTGTTTACGCAATTCTTCGGGTAAATGGCTACCAAAGCTATCATAGTATTCCTCAATATCTGGCAACTCTTGCAACCAACCTTCAACATCAACACGTAATAGGTTAGCTTTATCAGCATCATCCATTTCTAGATTATTAAAATCAACTCCATCTAGCGTTGGCATTTTACCTATTGGCGTATCAATTGCATCAGCGCTACCATTGCAGCGCTCAAATACCCATTTTAAAACGCGACTATTTTCGCCAAAACCAGGCCACATAAATTTTCCAGCCTCATTTTTACGGAACCAGTTTACATAAAAGATCTTTGGTAATTTAGCACCTTCTTTTTTACCCATATTTAACCAATGACCCCAGTAATCAGCCATGTTGTAGCCACAGAATGGGAGCATCGCCATTGGGTCACGGCGTAGTTGTCCAATTGCACCAAACGCAGCAGCAGTCATTTCAGAAGCGATGATGGTGCCGATAAAAGTACCATGGTTCCAATCAAGCGCTTCTGTTACCAAAGGAACAACCGTTGCACGACGACCACCAAATAATATTGCACTGATAGGTACCCCTTTTGGATCTTCCCATTCATCGGCGATTACCGGACATTGTGCAGCTGGTGCAGTAAAACGTGCATTAGGGTGTGCTGCAGGTGTATCAGAATCAGGCGTCCAATCATTTCCCTTCCAATCAACTAAGTGTGCTGGCGGTTCATCAGACATCTCTTCCCACCAAACATCACCATCGTCAGTCTCTCCTACATTGGTAAAGATAGAATTCGCTTCAAGTGCGTACATAGCATTCGCGTTTGATTGCATACTTGTACCAGGTGCAACACCAAAAAAGCCAGCTTCTGGGTTAATGGCATACAACTGACCATCGCTGCCAAATTTCATCCAGCAGATGTCATCACCTATAGTTTCAACTTTCCAACCAGGAACCGTTGGTGTCAACATTGCTAAGTTTGTTTTACCGCATGCACTAGGAAATGCGCCAGCGACATACTTAACAACTCCCTCGGGGTTAGTTAATTTAAGGATTAACATATGTTCTGCTAGCCAACCTTCGTCTCTTGCCATGGTTGAAGCTATTCGTAATGCCAAGCATTTTTTACCAAGTAGTGCATTACCACCATAACCTGAACCAAATGACCAAATTTCCCGAGTTTCCGGATAGTGAACGATATATCGATTATCAGGGTTACATGGCCAAGGTACATCTTTTTCGTTTTCAGCGAGCGGTGCTCCTACCGAGTGAATGCACGGAACAAATTCACCATCTGCGCCTAAAACATCTAGTACTTCTTTGCCAACACGAGCCATGATGTGCATGTTTGTGACAACATAAGCTGAATCAGAAATTTCCACTCCAATTTTTGCAATGTCGGATCCAATCGGACCCATGCTAAACGGAATGACATACATGGTACGTCCCTTCATACAGCCAGTGAATAATTTCTTTAATGTTTCCCGCATTTCAGCAGGCGCGCACCAATTATTAGTGGGTCCGGCATCTTCTTCCTTTTCAGAACAGATATAAGTACGGTCTTCAACTCGCGCAACATCGGCCGGAACAGAGCGGATGTAGTAACTGTTGGGACGTTTTTTTTCGTCAAGTTTTTTCGCGGTGCCGCCTTTTACCAAAATGTCCCACATCTTTGACCATTCATCTTTTGAGCCATCACACCAAACAACATTATCGGGTTGGCATAGTGCGGTCATTTCCTCAACCCATTGCCGCAGTTTTTTATTTTCTGTAGCCATTACTATAATTACCTCTATTTTTTTAGGTTTTTCTCTTTATTGTGATTTTAGATAGCGATTTCCCTGTTCCCAATGAAGCTATCTATACCAGATTTTAGTCTTCTGATACCAGAATAGTTTTATAACTATCTGTTATTAAATCAATTTTTCTAAAAACTCAATTTTTTTATATTGCGTCGCAATATAGGACTTTATTGAGACTGTTTATCATTCTTGTTTTTGACGCCTAAATCAAGTTTGAAAGAGGAGTAATTTTTGACTTTTTTACACAGGCCAACTCCTTTCAATTAATTTTTTTCTATCTTTAAGCTATAAAAGCCTGATATAGACCGATATTTCACAAATACAGAAAAAATATTTTCTTGGTCACCTCATTTTTTTTACATGTTAATATTTATTTATCATGATTGCTTACCCAAACATAAATCCCGTCGCAGTTGATTTAGGTTTTGTGTCAATACACTGGTATGGAATTAGTTATGTTGTTGGCATACTGGTTGCTTGGTTCTTATTGCGATATCGAGCCCGTCATTTTCAGCTATCTTTAGATAATGAACAGATAGCCGATTTAGTTTTCTTTGCTATGCTCGGAATTATTGTTGGCGGACGTCTCGGTTCAGTTATTTTTTATAACTTTACATATTATTTGGCACATCCAGTAGAAATTTTTTATATTCATAAAGGGGGGATGTCATTTCATGGCGGTCTGATTGGCATCATTTTTTCCGTATGGTTCTTCAGCTACAAAAACAATACTTCTTTTTTTAAAATTACTGATTTTATTGCGCCAGTTATCCCAATTGGACTTGGTTGCGGTAGAATTGGTAATTTTATTAATGGTGAGCTTTGGGGTAGTCCGAGCAATTTACCCTGGGCAATGATTTTTCCTGATCCAGCAGCTGGTGGAATTTCCAGACATCCATCACAACTTTACGAGGCATTTTTTGAAGGACTAGTTTTGTTTATAATTCTTTGGTGGTTTTCTCGGATACAACGGCCGGTTAAAGCAACATCTGGTTTATTTTTAATTTTTTATGGCATATTTAGATTTTTAGTTGAGTTTGTGCGTATGCCAGATCAACATATTGGTTACATTGCATTTAATTGGTTAACGATGGGACAATTGTTAACGATACCGATGATAATACTCGGAACTATATTTTTGATAATGGCGTATCGAGTTGACAATTAATTAAATAAGATAATAAAAAAGAGAAATACATTGGAACAATATTTAGACTTATTACGCCATGTTAAATCCGAAGGTATAAAAAAAGAGGATCGTACCGGAACAGGGACATTAAGCGTGTTCGGCTACCAAATGCGGTTTGATCTAAATGAAGGTTTTCCATTAGTCACAACAAAAGAAATACACCTAAAATCGATTATTTTTGAATTACTTTGGTTTTTACAAGGTGATACAAATATCAAATATTTAAATGATAATGGTGTAACAATCTGGGATGAATGGGCGAACAAAGAAGGTGGCTTGGGTCCAGTTTATGGCGCGCAATGGCGTTCGTGGCAAACAAAAAATAAAACAATAGATCAAATTACAGAAGTTATAGAACAAATAAGGACCAACCCGGAATCAAGGCGCTTAATTGTTAGCGCATGGAATGTCGGCGAGATTGACAATATGGCTTTGGCGCCTTGTCATGCGCTTTTTCAATTTTATGTGGCTGACGGTAAATTATCATGTCAACTTTATCAGCGAAGTGCTGACATATTTCTTGGTGTCCCTTTCAATATCGCTTCTTATGCATTATTACTAATAATGATTGCTAAAGTCACCAAACTAAGTTTGGGTGAATTTGTTCATACTTTTGGTGATGCACATCTTTACCTTAATCATTTAGATCAGGTTGAAAAGCAGCTAAAGCGAAAACCTTATCCATTACCACAAATGAAACTACAATCTTTTGATGATATATTTAAATTTCAATACGAGCATTTTGAATTGATTAATTATCAATCGCATCCAAAAATTTCAGCACCAATCGCTGTTTGATAAATTTCATATGAATTTCTTAATATTATAATTATGCAGCTATCAATAATTGTCGCGATGGATAAGAATCGAGTTATTGGTAAAGATGGAACTTTACCTTGGCATATTTCATCAGATTTAAAAAACTTTAAGAAAATAACAATGGGGAAACCCATATTAATGGGTAGAAAAACACATGAGTCTATCGCGAGACCATTGCCAGGCAGAGAAAATATCATTCTCACAAAAAACCAAAACTATTTTTCCGAAGGCTGCGTAGTAAAAAATAATTTAGATGAAGTTTTTTCATATTGCGAAAAAGTTACAGAGTTAATGGTTATGGGCGGTGCGACCTTGTATGAACAAACATTAGATAAGGCAGAGAAACTTTATGTTACTGAAGTTAGAGCAAGTATTGATGGCGATATATTTTTTCCTGAGTACGACCCTGACCAATGGACAGAGATTGCAAAGGACAGTTTTAAGGCAGATGAAAATAACGAATATGACTATAGCTTTACAGTACTAGAAAGGAAATAATTGCAGTGATTAGAATTTAGGTTGTTTAGATGGAACACTAAATATTTTTTTATCTTCCAACCTCATTGCTGTCAATCGACCGCCCCACAAGCAACCTGTATCTATTGGGAACACATTGTACTGTTTAAAATTCTTTTCATTGCCGAGGTGAACTGTTGACCAGTGACCAAAGATAATTTTGTCATCTATGGTTTTTCGTTTTGGCAATGCATACCAAGGTATTAATGATTTTTTTTGTTCCCCCGGGGCAACCTTAGTATCAAGATCGAGCTTACCATTGTCGTTACAAAAACGAATACGAGTAAAACAGTTAATGATAAAACGCTGTCTTTCATATCCCTCTAGTGATTCCGACCAAATGTTGGGTTTGTCACCATACATAAGAGTCAAAAAATCATTGATTTTTTCACTTTGTAAAGTTAACTCGCATTCATTAGCAAAATTTTTTGCATCTTCTAATGTCCATTGTGGCGCTAATCCAGCATGCACCATTGTAAAACCTAAATCGTTATCGGTTATTAATAAAGGACGAGATTTTATCCAATTAATTAATTGTTCTTTATCCTCCGCAGCTAAGACTTCTTTTATAGTATCCTTTTTTGATAATGGACGAATATTTTTTGATGCAGCAAGTAAGTGTAGGTCATGGTTACCGAGAACAACTTTTGCATTAGTTCCAAGTGATTTTACAAAGCGAAGTGTTTGAAGTGATTTAGGACCTCTATTAATCAGATCTCCAACAAACCAAAGTCGATCATTCTCTTTATCAAAATTTATTTCATGCAATAAGTCTTGAAGTTCCGAATAACAACCCTGAATATCACCTATTGCATAGGTACTCATTATTAATGAAGCGTGTTAGGTACGGCAAGATTAAATACGGGGATTGGAGCATCAAATTCCATTCCATCATCGGCAATCATTTCATAAGAACCTTGCATACATCCAAC
>Ga0066372_10000146_pt1 | contig 23843 bp, 16 predicted proteins | sample Knorr_S15_td_250_FD_77011 | JGI IMG/M metagenome (GOLD analysis project Ga0066372, IMG submission 77011) | Marine microbial communities from Southern Atlantic Ocean transect - Knorr_S15_td_250_ad_251m_LV_A | ecosystem: Environmental > Aquatic > Marine > Oceanic | place: Southern Atlantic ocean... | reverse complement strand
CTGGACCCCGCACGCTTTTCCAACTTTACTGCATTCAAGGACGAGACAGAGCAATACAAACCGGTTGCAAGCCTGTGCAAGAAACTTATTGATAACGAGTCGCTGAACATGGAGGAACTCGAACAGTTTCCATGCCCTGAACCTCTTTTAACCAAGGCGAAATCCGAATTGGGCAAAGGTAAAAAATTAACCACACAAACAAGAGATAAATTAATCCGAGACCTCGCTGACAGGCACGGAACCGGGCGGGTGCTATTTCGCAACACGCGAAAGACAATCCGCGGATTCCCCAAGCGCCTGGCCAAACTCCATCCACTGCCTCCTGCAAACAGCGCCCCTTCTAATGACATTGCTCAAGCCGAATTTTCATTCGACATTGGACTCACTAAAACGGAGCCAAATCACGATTTCGACGATGGCAACAGGATTAAGTGGTTGACTAATCTTCTACAAAAGAATGAAAGCGAGAAAGCCCTACTAATCTGCCGAACCAAGGCCAAGGCGATCGCAATCGAGGTAGCGCTCAGAAAAAGGGCTAACCTCAAAATAGGTATTTTCCATGAAGATCTAACCCTCATTCAACGGGACAGAAATGCCGCTTGGTTTGCCGAAGAAGATGGTGCCAGAATTTTAATTTGCTCTGAAATTGGTAGTGAAGGCAGGAATTTCCAGTTTTGTCGCCACCTGGTCTTGTTTGACCTCCCACTGAATCCGGAATTGGTTGAACAGCGGATTGGACGACTGGATCGCATCGGGCAGAAGGACAACATTCAAATCCATGTGCCCTTTAGTAAATCAAGCAACCGAGAGGTTTTGGCCAAATGGTTGCACCAAGGACTGAATGCTTTCGAGGAGAGCATTCCGGACGGCGAAACACTTTTGAATGAATTCAAAGCTCAACTGAGCCAGCACTTCACTGGAACACCGTTGAATTTAGAGCAGTTGTTTAAAGATACAAACGAAAGGCGCAAAAGGATCAGCGTCAAACTTCAGGAAGGAACAGACCGTTTGCTTGAGATAAACTCCCACTCGAGCGCGATATCAAATGAGCTGATCCGTCAGATTCAAGATGCTGAGGAGTCGACAGAATTGGAGAAGCTTGCCCTTCGGCTTTTTGATTTTATGGGACTTGGCATCGAAGACATCGGGCCACGAACCTATCGAATAACCAACGCCGACCGACTGCCCGTAAACCTGCCTGGCAACCGGGATGGAGTGGTCGCTTTAACTTTTGACCGTGTCCGTGCAATTTCAAGAGATGACCTTATGTATGTTTCCTCAGATCACCCCGTCATCTTTGCATGCATTGAGCAATTGCTTGGATTGAATGTGGGAACTGCCATCTTTTCGCACTGGAAATCGGACTCAAACCCAACACTTTTGATGGAGTCCGTGTTTGTGCTGGAGTGCCTCGCTCCAGCAAAATTGAACGCGGATCGATTTCTGCCACCCACCCCGATCCGGGTCGTCACCGATCATCGAGGCAAACCTGAATTTGGTGAGGATGGCAAATTTATCAAATTGCCCAGTACATTGAAAAACGCTCCTGCACACTTGATTCCAGATTTCGCTGAAATTAAAAAACTGATTCAGCCCATGGCCCAAGCCAATGAATCACTGGCATCGAAACAAGCCAGTATGTTGAAGCAGTCAGCCACCGGCGTCATGCTTGAAAAGCTATCAAGTGAAACCCAACGCCTGGAAAGCCTGGCCAAAGTAAACGCAACTGTCCGGCCGGAAGAATTGTCCTTGTTAAAAAATGAGCAAGTGAACCTTGAAAACAGCCTCGACCAAGCCCGTGTTCGCCTTGATTCAATCAGATTAACCTGGAGGGGAAGCATGGAGAGACTGAGAAGCTAATCTTTATCCCCGTTTCCACTGAAGTTTTCTTGATTTTTCCTGAACCTACCGTTCGTTTGATTCAGCAATGGCTACGACAGTCACAACGAAACTAACAACCAGGAGTACAACCGCCTCCTTGGTCGCATCGGACAATTCCGCTGCTGAATCGTTTTATCAGCAAAACAGAAGTCGTGGCGAAGAGGATACAGAAGCACTATCGGCATTCGTGGCTTACATTTACAATAACGAACGATCTGAAAGCTGCCATTACATCGTATAAACGCGTTTCAATACCCCCCCCAGCAGGTTGGCCAAAGAAAATTCGACTACTACCCAAAAGGCTGCGTAACAATTTCTCGGTACTGGTTTATCGGACCACTCTCGCCCCGCCACCCTTCATTATTTTTTCAACTTCAGTAAGTGAGGCCATGGATGTGTCCCCAGGGGTTGTCATTGCCAAGGCGCCATGAGCGGCTCCGTAGTTGACCGCCTTAGCTGGATCTCCGGTTGTCATCAGGCCATAAACGAAGCCTGATGCAAAACTGTCACCTCCACCAACACGGTCAAAAATTTCCAAATCGGAACGATAAACGGCTTCAAAGAACTGGCCGCCTGCCCAGCAAATAGCACCCCAATCGTTTAAGGATGCGCTCTTTACTGTTCGGAGCGTGGTCGCGGTTGCCTTGATATTCGGGTACTCTAAAACAACAGCGTTGATCATTGATTTAAATTTCCCGACATCAATTGACGAGATGTCCTCATCCAAACCTTCTACTTCGAAACCGAGGCAAGCAGTAAAGTCTTCCTCGTTGCCAATCATAACATCCACATTTTTTGCGATTTCACGATTGACCTCTTGTGCTTTCCTCTTCCCTCCAATACTCCCCCAAAGAGAAGGCCTGTAATTAAGGTCGTACGAAACGATCGTTCCATGTTTCCTGGCTACCTCAACTGCCTTCAGCACTGTATCTGCAGTGGACCCTGAGAGTGCCGCGAAAATACCGCCGGTATGAAACCACCTGACCCCCTGTTTCCCAAATATATCTTCCCAGTCGAAATCATCGGGCCTGATTTGTGACGCCGCAGTCAGTCCCCTGTCTGACACACCCAATGCTCCACGAATGCCGTATCCGCGTTCAGTAAAATTCAGCCCATTTCGGACTGTCCTTCCAGTGCCATCGTATGGAATCCAATTTATCAGCGCGGTATCCACTCCTCCCTGCAGGATAAAATCTTCAATCAGGCGTCCGATCTCATTGTCGGCGAAAGCGGAAACAACTCCGGTTCGCATCCCGAAACAGCGTCTCAAACCACGGGCAACATTATACTCTCCACCACCCTCCCATGCTTCAAACCTGCGCGCGGTTCTAATCCGCGTATCTCCCGGATCCATCCTAAGCATTATCTCACCCATTGAAACTAGATCGTATCTACAGGAGTCCGTCGGTTTTACTTGGATAGATGACATTTTTAAAACGCCAAAAGGCGAGGGAGGATTCCTAAATCTTCCACTCACAGTCAACTCACAATTGAATCGCCCCTCGAAAACGCCCGCCTGCCGGCAATCATCAACATTTCCACAGGTCCTCGGTGGTGGACTATGATCTCCGGCACCTCGGATAGCGACCCCACGAAGGGAATCATGGTCATATTAGCCATGAAACCGTCTTTGATTTGGCCGAGTTCATTCTCAAGGCTCATCGCCGCTGCGCCGTTTGCCGTCGCCATTTGAAGAATATCCTCAGACATCAAATTCGGATGATTCCGACTGAACTCTTGCATTTCGGCAAACATATCAAGCACAACGGTTTCCCTGCCACCCCCGGCGCTGGCCAAACTGTCTGTACCCAGGCAAATATTAATCCCAGCTTTGGCCAAGCGATCGTAATCAAATCTGGCGTGCCCAAACCAATCGTGGCTCCGTGGGCAATGCGCCACATCGGCGTTGGCCCTTCGCAGCACGTGAACATCATCGTCGGTGAGCCTGTTGGCATGAACAACCAATGTCTTTTTTGCAAAGCCTCCCGACTTGGCCAAGTGCTGAACTGGGGTTCCTGTCCCACAATCATCCATCACCCTGCCCAGGCCTCTCATCTTGTCATACAGTGGGCCCGCCCCGGCAGTAAACAACTCCCACTCATCGTCCGACTCAGCCAAATGAATGGTCGTTGAAAGCGAATGTTCATCTGCATACGCCGCAAGCACATTCAACGCTTCTGGCGTCATTGTATAAGGCGCATGCGCCGATAAGCCAGAGTTCAATGCAAGGGATGCATTCACCATTAACTCCCGCTTGGCCAAATCAACCATTTCGCCGACATCCCCAGGATGATAGCCGATAAGCTCAGTGAACGGACAAACCTGAAGCAAGGTTTCCGGCGCCATGCGTTCATACAACCCAGGCAAAGACTCGATGTTCACAACCGTACCGCAACCGGTACGGAGCAGCATCTCCGCGCCCGCCAACCAAGCAGTTTCATGATCTTCATGCGTTAACGACTGCTTGATCGACATCATCTGATTAAGCCAACCAGTAAACGAAACATCTCGAGATATTTCGCCGGCCAACCCGGAATACTCAAGGTGGCAATGAGCGTTTACAAATGCCGGGAAAATGATTGATTCCCCGATATCAACCACAGTCTCACCGTCATCAGGAGGCAGATCACGGTAACCCCCGACCCCGGCAATCCTGCCACCGCGAATCCGAACAGCCGCATCGCCAATGACGCACCCCTTGCTTGCCCAAATCGCCCGTGATCGAAGTATCATTCAAAGAACCCCGTTTTTAAGGGGAACCGTTTGCAAAACACTTAATTACACGTCAGTCAATTGCCTTGCCCGCTTGGCCTTTGCTGCCCCGGCATGATGTCGCGTGATGATTTTATTGTGATGTTTCCGCAGTTGCTGTTGAATTTTTTTGGTTACCAAATCGATTGCCATGTAAAGATCGCTCTGATGATCCTCGGCGAACATATCCGTACCCTTGAAATAAATATGCATGGTACATTTGTATTTATTTTCCGGCAGCCCGACATGATCTCGCTCCAAATTCACCCGGGCTTCCAGCGCCCTTTGATTCATGTGCTCGAGTTTGTGAACAGAAACGCTCACATGAGCGCTGATCGCTTCAGTAAGCTCAACATTGTGGGAATCAAGAATAAGCTTCATCGAGTTGAAGCGTGCACTAATCTGAGTGTTTTGCGAGAGAAAAAACTGGTCACAATTTTCTTAAATCTATTGCAAGTTTTTTAACCTAGAAACACCGTTTTATTTCTTCTTTTCGACCGGTTCAGGCACGGGCTTGATCTCCATCACTATGGGGGGGGAGAAGGACTGAAATGTCACATCCTTCTTTTTGTCCGTTTTCTTACCGTTCAAGGGTGGGAACTCGTATTTTCCCTTAATTGTCGCAGCCAGTTGAAACGTGTGCCGACCGACAGGAACCTTGAACTTGGGCAAGTCTATTTCAAGTGAAGCTTCGGTCTGGTCTTTGTCCACTTCGACTCCAGCGAACTTTTTCAATTCTGAGATCCCGTAAATCTTGAAGTTGATCTTCTCGTTGTATTCACCGGTTCGATTGACCTTGAGTGAGATTTTCAACTTGCCGTTAGCCAAGGCCGTGAACGGGGCTTCCCCCACCGCTTTCACTTGAACGGGCTCCGTATCGTCCACATTCACAGACAACGCGCTCCGCTTTACAAGGCGCGAGAAAACCGGTTCCTTATCATAATCCCCAACACGGTGAACCGTTGTAGTCGATCGCGCCACTTGTGCAACCTCTCTATCGGCAATCGTAGCCTTCCCGACAAACCGGATGTTACCCGTGAATGAGGTAGCTTGCTCACTCGCGGTCAGCAACGCTGTTGCTGTCTTCTGCCCGGCTCTTATTACGCAGGGATGCAGGTTGAGTCCTTCAGGCAGCCCCTCAACGGAAATGCGGATCGGCCCGTTAAAGTTTCCTTCACGTATGGCGATGACTTGGACGGGCAGTGTCGTACCTTTACGGAGGTGCGTCACCATAAGTTCAATCGCTTTGGTGCTTCCCAAGGCGGTCGGAACTGTTCTTGGATGGGTCAACAACCTGAACCCCGGCCGCTCGAGTTTCAACGCCACGACATAGCCCCTGCCCGGATCATCCGCCGCCTGGTTGAACAAGTCGCGAGCCATCACCCGGCAGTAACCGTTACTCTTCGCCTGAAACCGCCACGACACATCGCCGTTGGCGATATTGAACTCACGCCCGCCTGGGTTCTCCTTTATCTCGTAAAACTCCTTGGCCGGTCCCGGCGACTCTGTGCCGTCTTCCCCCACACCCACCAATTGAGCGTTGATGTAGGGATTCGTTTTTTTGCCTAGGCGCTGCGAAAAAACATCCAGCCAGTAAACCACATCTTTCTTGATCGGAAACCGGAAAAAATCAACATCTCGAGCCGGGAAAAAACGTCCCGCAACCAGGCCGGGGGCGGGAATTGTCTGCGCATGATCCGCCGTTTCATTATCGCCCTGCTCCATCGCTAATGACATGCCCTCACAAAGACCAACGAAAAACGGATTACTTGCAAACTTCCCCTTGCCCAAGCGGAAGACTCTGCCATCAAGGGTGACGGTTGCTGGTGGAAGCAATACGCCACCGGGACGACCTCCTTGAATCAGTTCACTGAACTTTACGGTCAACTGCTCAAGTGACAGGCCGTCGACAGCTTTAAGGCCGGAAGGTTTCGATCCTGGCAGGTTCCGCCCGTAGAGCGTCACCTCTGTATCGGTAAAACTGGATACAACCGGCGGCGAGACAAAATCGACATGCGGGCCACTGCTGTTTTCCAGGCGGAAAAAATGTTCAGTGCCGCCGCCATAGGTTGCATCGTGGATTTGAATTAAACAGTCACCGTCCGCCGCCGCCGTGTAATCGATTAGACCGGCATCACTCCCCCGGGCCAAGCGCTCCCCGGCACCGTCCCTCAGCAACATGACAGGATTCAATCGCGAATCGAGCGCTGCTGCCGAAACCCTCAGCAACAGGCGCTGCCCCCTTGTTGCCGTCACCTTGAACCACACAGACTGCCTACTCACAGCTATACCGTTGACGACTGAGTTATTGCCAATCGCAGCCGCCGTTTCACGAGTCGTATTGCCGGCGGGACTCCGGACTTCAGCCAGTGAACTGACGACAAAAGGCCGTGGATTGGTAAGGCCAAGCGCACCGTCGAATCTCACCTCATAAACCCCGGCAGGGACACCCCCCGCCACTTGCACTTTGAACTTGCGTTCCCCGGCGTTAGTCACTTCCGCCGATATTCCAGGGTCCGAAAACAGCAACCCCCTCGCCCCGTCGAGATCCGAACCATGAACCTGAAGTTCCGCCTCTGCCCCGATCCGGCATCCCATTGGGAAGATCGCCGTCATTCGTGCGGTCGGCAATTCGCCAAGCGCTTGGGTAGCCATCATGCATAACAGCGGAACTAGCGCCTCACTCCTGAAAAGTCGGATCAATTGCATGCCGTGATTGACGCTTGGTCAAGCGGGGAACTCAACACAGCCTGGCTCAGTGATTGAAGAGGAACTCCTTGGTGTTGGCCAAGGCCCAAAGGATATCCTCGTAACGCTCCTTAGCTTTATCCGCAGGTTTGCCCTCCTTGTCGAGCGCCTCGCGAGTCAAATATGCAAGCGCTACTTCGACCTCCCCCCTCCGAGGAAGCCTCGCGAATGCTTGATAGTAAAGGGTGTTTAATTTTGTCGAATGATCTTGTGTCTTATCAGCTGCAAGACTGGCGGCGCGACCATCCTTGCGCGCCAGTTGCTCGTGTATGTTTTTCGAGTTAAACAAGTGCAGGCTCTGGGCCAGGCTCGCTTCCTGTGAGCGCTCGCACTCGCAGGCGCTTGATGAATCCGGCCTGCCGAACACACTCAGAAAATAGTTAGAAGTGTTGTAGCTGTTGTCCGGAAGGCATACCGCACGCGTGCCGACTGGCAAGCCACCGAAATTACTCCTCGCCAGAATGAGATTATTCAATGAGTCATACAGCACTTCTGCTGTGAGCCGTTTGGGCTGGAAGCGCGAGAAGTAATGCTTGTCCTTTGCGTTGTACCTGTTAGGAACTGAACTGAGTTGATATGTGGTTGACAAGGCGATCACTCTCACCAACGCCTTCAGGTCATAGCCAGTTTTTTCAAAATAATCCGCTAACGCATCAAGCAGCCTGGGGTGCGTCGGCGGGTTGGTGGAGCGAAAGTCATCCTCGGGATCGACCATGCCCCGGCCGAAGAAGTGTTTCCAATAACGGTTCACGAGCGTCTTGGAAAAAAGTCGGCTGCGATCTGCACGCATCCAATCAACCAGGCGATGGCGAGGGTCGTCAACAGGCGCGATTTTCATTTCACCACCACCCAATCCGGCCGGCTTTACCGGCTTGTTGGTTTTTTTGTTGGTTACCTGCGCCACACCGGCCCGGTGAAAAACGATCTCCTCGCCCGGGCGACCGGAGGGGGCCTTGCTGACGCGCGAGAAAAACGCCATAAACTGGTAGTAGTCGTTTTGCGACCATTTTTCAAATGGATGATGATGGCATTGCGCGCACTGCAACCGTGTCCCGAGAAACAACTGCGCTGTATCCTCCATCTGTGCCTGCTGCGAACTGACCTGCTTGAACCATGCAGACGCCGGGCTTTGGTCAATCCCGCCGGAAGCCGCCACAATTTCGCGCACAAACCGATCGTACGGTTTGTTGTTGTACAGGCTCTCCTTGATCCAGTCATAAAAAGCGAGGGTTGAGCGAAGCTGAGCCCCGTTGGCGCGCTTGTTGCGCAGTAGCGCAGACCATTTGTTTGCAAAATACTCTGCGTATTCCTCACTGCGGAGCAACCGTTCGACGAGTCGTCGGCGCTTGTCAGGCGCTCGGTCTTCGAGAAATGATTTCGCCTCCACAACGGTTGGCAGGCGCCCGGCGATATCGAGTGTCACGCGACGAAGATAAGTCGTATCCCCTGCCACCTCCGATGGCGGCATGCCGACCTGTTTCCATTTCGCAAAAATAAAATTGTCCACGAAGTTTATCTCGGCCGGCAGGTTGCCCACCGGGGCGCCTAACGGAACCGATGCGCGAAACACCGAAGCCTTGTCCTGATAGCGAACCATCACCGCAATCTCACCCGAATCACTCCCAGCGGTAACCAAACCGGTGTTGTCCACCTCGGCATACTCACGGTTGTTCGCCTCGTACAAGGCAGAGTGAGTGATGTCCTCGACCGATCCGTCGGTCATCCTGGCCAAGACCACAAGTTGTTGGCGTGCGCCTGCCTTCATGATGCGCTCTGGAGGGCACACCTCAATGGCCTCGAGGCTTGGATCGTTCGGTTTGCCGTACGGCATTCCCTGGCGTATCCACTTAACGATCGTCTTGTAATCAAATGAACCCGCATCAATGCGCGAGCCACCGCCATGCGGCAACTGCCCAGACGCCTTCAACAACAGCAGGCTGCGCTCGGGTGCGGCTGGAAAAATGCGGCGACCACGCGCCTCTCGGAGCAGATACTCGTAATCCTCCTGGGGCTCGAAGCCGAGCAAGGAAAGCTTGAAGCCATTCTGACCGCTGGACTTGCCATGACACCCGCCGCTGCTGCAGCCATGCTTGGTAAAAAGCGGGACAACCGAGTTGGGAAAGCTCACCGGCTTTTCGCCGGTAACCTCCCTCACCTCGAACGGAATAACAGCTATCTCGCCTGCCTGGGTGCGCGCGGTGATAACCCCGGCGCCGTTAGCCAGTGGCTCCACCAAGCCGTCGGTGACTCGCACCAAGCCGGCCGGCTCGGCAACCAGGGTGGCTTCGCGGGTTTGGTCGGCAAGCGAGCCATCTCCGAGTGTTTGTGTGACGAGCAGTTGTTGTCGGGCATCAGCACCGTGAAGTGTAACGCGATTCAGGTTCTCGCCTCCCCAACCCGGCCTCGATATTGCGAGTTCGGCGTGCACCGCCTGGGATCCGAGTAACCCAAGACCCAACACTCCCGATACCCACGTAACCCTTCTAGAAAATGCCGTCAAATCAACAGCCATCAGTTTTGGGAAACATCGACCGATTCGACAAAGATGCAAGTCAAATAACAGGAAAAATTTGCGTTTTCCGTTTGAGCACGCGATGGCTCAGTGGAGGATGTGCAGGTCGCTGGGTTCCTGGACAAGTTCAGCGTCGAGGTTGAGGTAGAAGTCAAGGCGGCGGTTCGTTTCGGACTCGTCAACCTCCTTAGCCATGAGCAAGTAGGCCGCGTAGTGGTTCCCCTCTGATTCGACCAAACTGGCGTAAAACTCGGCCAAGGGCGCATCCACGGACACGAGCGCCTCGGAGAGGATTTGGAATTTCTCGCAGCTACGTCCCTCTATCATTGCCGCACAGAGCAAGTGGTCGATAACTTGTTCATCTCGCCCCTTCCGGACGGTCTTCATGATCCCGGAAAGCCACGGACTAGAGACTGCCTGGCCAAATAGTATCCCTCTCTTTTTTAGCAACTTAAGTACAAGTTTGAAATGCTCTAACTCCTCGATGGCGATTGAGGTAAGATCATCCAGTCGACCGCTGAGCTGCTGGTAGCGCTGTAACGTGAGAGCCGATTTGGCCGCTTTGCGTTCCAGATGAGCGTGATCGACCAATACAGCTCCAAGATTGGCAATTACCTTGGGCAGCCATGATTTAGGGGGGTTGGCTCGGAACATCAGCATCATCGACTCAACTTCCTCAGATGAGGTGGGAAACTTTAGAGCAAAATCGCCTATTGAGGAGCACAATCACGGTCTTGGGTCTTTAAAACGCTTCCCGGCTTGTTTTTTTAAGTATACCGATGCTTGACAGATGGCCTGTTACTGTTATTTTTTTTGCCCTTTTACTGAGAAAGGAGCGGTAAATGAATGCACCACGGGATGCATTTTTTAAATTTATCGACATCTCTCCAAAGAATTGGGTTTATTTTATTAGATTCAAATGAAGCAGACATTCCAACCGTCGAATATCAAACGTAATCGCAGACACGGCTTTCGCGCACGCATGGCCACCAAGGCAGGCCGCAAGATTCTGGCCGGCCGACGCGCACGTGGTCGCGCCCGACTCACCCCTGCCTGACGCCCTTTCCGGCACATATGACGGCCTCCGGCCAACTCACAAGCTTCCCTAAATCCAGCCGAATCCAAGCCAGCGCGGATTTCCGGGCCAACCGGGAAAACGGGAACCGCTTGGCCAAGGGCTGCATACTCGCCAACTGGAAAAACCTCCCATCGGGTAACCCATCGCGTCTTGGAGTCATCACCAGTCGCCGCATCGGCAAGGCGCACATTCGCAACGACGCTCGACGGCTCATGCGGGAATGTTTTCGCCTCCACCAACATGAACTACTCCAGCCGGTTGACCTGGTGCTGGTCGCCCGCCGCTCCATTGTCGACAGGAGGTTCCACTCGGTGGAACGTCATTTTTTGTCGTTACTAAAGAAAGCGGGCCTGCTGCCAGAGCATGCTGCGCCAGTGTATGCAACCGCCCATTAGGATGAATCCCGCCCAACATGTTATTGTGTTACTGATTCACTTTTACAGACTGGCACTGTCACCGTTTAAGAACGCCCTGTTTGGGTCGGGTGGGTCCTGTCGATTCACGCCGACCTGCTCGGAATTCACACTCGATGCTGTGCGCACGCACGGCGCATTTCACGGCACTTGGCTTGGTCTGCGGAGATTATTGCGCTGCCACCCCTGGGGCAACTGCGGTCACGATCCCGTTCCGACCAAGCCGACTCGTTAATCATTTTTCATGGATCGCACCGCTATCATCGTTGTCACCATCTGCGTGATACTCCTGTTCACTTGGCCCAGTCTGATGGAGGAAATTTCCCCTACCCCTCCTGCTCAGCCACAGCCCACCAACCCTGCTCCCCAGGTCCCCGGACAGGCTAACGCCCCGACGAGTGCCCCGATTACCCAAGCGCCGCCCACTCAGGCACCGCTCAGCTCTGATTTCCAACCACCCGTCAAGCTGGATTCCCCGAAAGAATATATTCTCCCAATGGAGGACTCCTCCTACATCTTCACGTCCGCGGGGGGGTTGAAAACCGTGGAACTTAAAGAACCCCACGTGATAATGGCAAAGAATGCTGACTTGCTCTGGGGCATAAACAACGGAGACGTTAATTCAACACCCATCAAACTTAATCACGGGGGAGAGTGGGTAGTGTTTGCGCTTGAGGGCGTTGATGACTCCGAGTTCTCTGTCAACATCGACAGGAACCTCGTCACCATGGTGTCCACAAACCGAGCCGGCATCCGCATTAGCAAGCAGTTCAGCGCAGACACGAATTATCTACTGCACACCACAATCACATTAACCAACTCGAAAAAGGAGCCGCTCACACTCAACCAGCGGAAGTTGATGCTCGGCACCGCCATGCCGCTTCAATCAGGTGGAGGGTATCCTGTTTGGGGTGCTCAGTGGGGCTATAATGATGATGACATGGAAGACATAGACGAGGGCTGGTTTGCCAACCGCACGTTGGGCTGCTTCCCCGGCACGGCACGACCTTATTTCATGTCCGCCGGGCAGCCAGTCAATTGGGTCGGGGTTCACAACCGTTTTTTTGCAATAACCACCATCCCGTTGGATGGAGCAACCGATGGTCGGGTTTACTCAACTAAGACTATACCACAATCGCTGAACGATCCACAAGAAGAGGATGAACAGTACGTTCATCATACTGGCATTTTGGCCAGCCTTCAGTTCGAAGCCCAAGTGCTGCAACCCGGCGAAAGTATTATTCAAGAATTCACTACCTACGCAGGCCCCAAGGAGTACCAAGTCCTTTTGGCTCACGGCCAGACCTATGAAAACTCAATTGATTTGGTAATGGGGTACAACACGCCTGTATTTGGCTTATTCGCAAAGTTGCTTTTGCGCTCTATGAATGGCCTTCACAGCTTCGGGCTAGGGTACGCGATGTGCATCATCGTGATTACCGTTATCATTAAGATTCTCTTCTGGCCGCTCACCAAGGCCAGCACCGTCTCCATGAAACGCCTGGCTGCCTACGGGCCTCAAATGGCTGAGATAAAGGAAAAGTACAAGGATGATCCTCAGAAGATGAACAAGCGGACAATGGAGTTCATGCGCGAGCACAAGATCAACCCAATGGGCGGGTGCCTGCCAATCTTGATCCAAATCCCGGTATTCATCGGATTCTTCACCATGCTGCGCACCGCTGTCGAGTTACGCGGCGCGGAATTCCTATGGGCCTGCGATCTGTCCCAATCCGATACCGTCGCTGAGATTGCCGGATTCCCGATCAACCCACTGCCAATGATCATGGGAGTGACCATGCTTTTGCAGGCGCGCATTACCCCTGTCTCCCCCACCGCCGATCCGACACAGCAAAAGATCATGAAGTACTTGCCTCTCATGTTCATCGTGATCCTCTACAAATTTTCCGCCGGGCTGACTCTCTACTGGACGGTCCAAAACATGCTCAGCATCCTGCAAACCAAGCTCACAAAGAATATCGTCGTGGAAGCGCCGGTGAAGAGCGCCAATTCAGCACTGGCCAAGCCCGCAAAACCGAAACCAAAGCCCAAGCCAAAGAAATAATCTCCAACCAAACCATGAGTACAACAACACAAGACTCCAAGGCGTTACTAGAGTCCATCCTGAACAACCTCGGCTTCAATGTAACTATCGAGGAAAAGGAGAAGGATGGCAGCAAAGTGCTCGACCTACAGGCACCTGAGGATTCCGGGCGCCTCATCGGCAGGAAGGGCCAGACGTTGTTTGACCTTCAGTACATTCTCAATCGCTTACTATTCCAAAACGACGAGAATTCGGAAAAGGTACAACTCGACGTGGGAGGATACCGGTTTGACGAACAGGATAAACTGGCTGAGAAAGCCAAGGAAGCCGCCGAACAAGTCCGCCGATGGGGCGACATCGTCGAACTCGAGCCGATGAACTCCTACGACCGCCGCATCATCCACAACACCCTGAAAGATGACCCGGATATCGAAACCCAGAGCGTCGAGGTCGATGGCACCCATGACAAGGCCATCATCCTCCGGCCCAAAAACTAGCCCCTTGAGCTAATTATTGCCCTTTGCCCGGCAAGTTTCTAACCTCTGGCCACCCAACTGGGAGGCAGGGGCACTTGGCTGGGACAACGCTTGGCCAAGCATACCACACCAACATATGGAAGCAGCCAAACACGACGTAGAACGTAAGACTCTCGAGCAGCGCCACCAGATGAGCGATGTTGAGCGGTTGCGTCACTCGTGCGCCCACGTGCTCGCCACCGCAGTGCTACGCCTTTGGCCCGAGGCCAAGCTTGATATCGGCCCGCCGACTGCCGAGGGTTTTTACTACGATTTCGACCTCGAGCACCGCTTCTCGCCAGAGGACTTCGAGACAATCGAAGGCGAGATGAAAAAGGTAGTAAAGGAAAACCAGAAGTTTGAGCGTTCCACAAAGACCCGCGACGAAGCCAAGGCGTTTTTCAAGGAACGCGGCCAATCGTTCAAGGTCGAGCGCTTGGCTGACATTCCTGAGGGAGAGGAGATTTCATTCTACCAAAACGCTGAATTCATCGACCTCTGCGCCGGACCGCACGTCATGCGCACCGGCAATGTCAAGGCGTACAAGCTGCTCCGCGTGGCCGCCGCCTACTATCGAGGCAACGAGAACAACCCGCAACTGCAACGCATCTACGGCACCGCCTTCCCTAACAAGACACAGCTCAACGAGTGGCTTGAGGCACAGGAGGAGGCGCGCAGGCGCGATCACCGTAAGATTGGCCGCGAGATGCAGTTGTTCGCGTTCGACGACGACGTCGGCCCCGGCCTACCGCTCTGGCTGCCTAAGGGCACGGTGTTAATCGAGGAGTTGGAGAAGTTAGCCAAGGAGACCGAGTTCGAGGCCGGCTACGAGCGTGTCCGCACGCCGCACCTGGCCCGTGAGAACATGTACAAGACCTCCGGTCATCTCCCCTACTACGCCGAAAGCATGTTCCCGCCGATGGAACTGAAGGAAGACGATCCAGACAAGCCGACTGATCGCATCTATCTCAAGGCGATGAACTGCCCTCATCACCACAAGATTTTTTCGGCGCTGCCGAGGAGTTACCGCGAACTGCCACTGCGCCTGGCCGAGTACGGCACCTGTTATCGTTACGAGCGTTCCGGCGAACTGATGGGCCTCATGCGCGTGCGCTCGATGCAGATGAACGACGCACACATCTACTGCACGCCAGGGCAGTTCGCCGACGAGTTTCGCGCCGTCAACGAAATGTACCTGAAGTATTTCAAGATTTTCGGATTCGAGAAATTCAGCATGCGCTTCAGCACGCACGACGCTAAGCGACTTGGAGACAAATATGTCGGGGAACCGGAACTGTGGAACCAGACCGAGGAGATGGTCCGACAGGTGTTGATCGAGTCAGGCATCGACTTCAAGGAAGTCCCGGACGAAGCCGCTTTTTACGGCCCCAAGATCGACGTGCAGGTATACAGTATTTCCGGCCGGGAATTCACCATTGCGACCAACCAGGTGGACTTCGCCGTACCCAAGCGCTTCGGCCTTGAGTACAAGACCCGCGACAACACCACTGAGACGCCGCTCTGCATTCATCGCGCCCCGCTTGGCACGCACGAGCGATTTATCGGATTCCTGATAGAACACTATGCCGGCAATTTCCCGCTCTGGCTCGCTCCCTTCCAAGTGCGCTTGCTGCCGTTCGGTGACGATCAAATTGACTATGCCGATGATGTCGCCGCCGAACTTCGAAAGCAAGGTGTTCGTGTCAGCACCGACACCACAGCCGATAAGATTGGCGCACGCATCCGCCACGCGGAGACGGACAAGGTGCACACCATCCTGCTCATTGGGCAACGTGAGCAGGAAGCCGGCAATCTCGCCGTCCGCGAACACGGCAAAGGTGACCTCGGGGCCAAGCCAAAGAGCGATGTCATCAAAGACTTGCTCAACAGAATTAAAACCCGTGAAGGCTGAACGCGCTTGCCCGAGCGCCGCTAAACAGGCGTTTCCAAAATGAAAGTACTTGTCTGCGACCCAATTTCCCAAACCGGGATCGACTTCCTGAAACAACAGGACGACCTTGAAACGATCGTTCTGGACCACCTCCACACCGAGGAGGAACTACTGCAGATCGTCAGCAACGTCTCGGCCATGGCGATCCGCTCGGAGACCAAGATCACCAAGGCTGTACTCGAGGCCGCCCCAGAAATGAAGATCGTCGGGCGCGCCGGTGTCGGCGTAGACAACATTGACATTGAGGCCGCCACCCAAAGCGGCGTAATCGTAATGAACACTCCCGGCGGTAACACGATCGCCACCTGCGAACTTACCTTCTCAATGATGACGGCGCTCGCGCGAAACATCCCGCAGGCACACGGCTCGATGCTGGCCGGTGAGTGGAACCGCAAGGCTTTCAAGGGTGTCGAACTTTACGGCAAGACACTCGGTGTAATGGGCATGGGCCGCATCGGCGGAGAGGTTGCCCGGCGCGCGGTAGCGTTCGGCATGCGCGTGCTGGCCTACGACCCGTACATCACGCCGTCCCGGGCCAAGATGCTACAGGTGGAACTGACCGGCTTGGACGATATTTACAAGACCGCCGACTTCATCACGGTTCACATGCCATTGACCGAGGAGACGCGCGGCATGCTCAACAAGGAAACGTTCGCCAAGATGAAGCCAAGCGTGCGACTGCTCAACTGCGCTCGCGGGGGAATCGTCAGCGAGCTCGACCTCCTCGAGGCACTCAAAACCGCTCAAATTGCCGGTGCAGCACTGGACGTGTACGAATCCGAACCGCTGGCGGACGACTCACCTTTGCGCCAATGCCCGAACCTCATCCTAACCCCGCACCTCGGCGCCAGCACGGTCGAGGCGCAGGACAACGTAGGCCTTGAGGTGGCTCAGGGTATTGCCGATTATTTACTGCGCGGCAGCCTGGTGAACTCCATCAACATGCCAAGCCTCGACGCACAGACATCAGCCAAGGTTCAACCGCATTTACGACTGGGTGAAAAGATGGGTGTTTTGTTGGCGCGACTTGGCCAGGTGGGAACTGAGCGCCTAGTCATCACCTACGGTGGCTTGGCCACTGAGCTACCCGGTGACCCCATCGCCCGCTCAATTATCAAGGGCTTTCTCGGGGCGGCCGAAGGTGAGGAAGTCAACCTCGTCAACGTCCGAGCCATGGCCAGGGAGCGAGGACTGGTTGTCGAGGAGATTAAGTCCAGCGAACAGGTTGACTTCCGGGAATGGCTGCACATCCGTGCCTGGGCCGCAGACAAAGAGATATCCGTCGGCGGATCGTTCTTCGGGCTTGCCCAACATCCGCGGATCGTTCGACTTAACAGCCAGCCGGTCGAGATCGTCCCGGAAGGCATCCTGTTCATGATGAGCAACAAGGATCGCCCCGGCATCGTTGGGCACTTGGGCAGCGTTCTCGGTAATCATAACGTCAACATCGCCAACATGAGTCTTGGGCGGGATCGCGAAGGCGGCCAGGCCTTGACCGCACTGAACATCGATAGCATCCCAAGCGCCGACTGCCTCGCCGAACTCGATGCCGACCCTGACATCCGTCAGATTCGGATCGTGCAGTTCTAGCCAGTCGCTTGGCCAGACTCACTTCTTGTGCTCGATTTCAATCGACACAAAGCTGAAGATATTCTCGAGTCGCGTCTTGAGATCGAGTGACTCCAGCATGATCTGACGATGTAACGGATTGCTCAATAGCCTCGAGGTAAACATTTTGCGAGATTTTAGAAAACCCGGCAGCATTCTCCGGTATCGACACTCGAAAATGTGTAGTCGAATGATCGACTCAGGGAACAACGTGGCATTGTGCAATATCCTCAACGGGATTTTGTCCGGAATGCGTATTGGTAAAAAACACCAAAATACATCAAAATGGCAAAGAAACGCATAAATTAAGGGTTGCTCTAAAGAAAAAATCGAGCCATGATTTTCCAACAATGAAAGGCAATACTACAATCATCGTGGCTGTTGCAGCGCTCATAGGGGGAGCTCTGATGGTCGTTCAGCTCTCCAAGGCAACTACAACAATCACCGAGCAAAGCGATATCATCACCCAAAATAAGGAGGAAATAAAAGGGCTTAAAACAGCTAAAGCGACGCTGGAAACGACCCAAGCAGACCTTACAAAAAAGCTCAATACAGCCAACTCAACCGTTAATAAAACTCAAGATGCGCTCTCCAAATTGCAAACCGATTACGGCCAGAAAGTGGCCGAATACGAGACATTTGTAAGCAAGGCCGCGCAGGAACTCGCCGACAAGGACGAAAAAATCAGCGCCCTGAACACCGAACTCAGCACGGCCCAAAACAAAAACCGCGATTATGACGCGCAGATCAAGGATCTAAACAGCCAAATGAGCACCAAGGATCAGGCCATCGAGGACATTAGTCGCCGCCTCGAGTCGAGCGAGAATGACCGCGATCACCTCCTCAGGGAACGCGACAAATTGATCGCCGAGAAAGCTGAATTGGAGAAACAATTCCAGGACATCGTCGTGTTACGCCAGAAAGTACAGCGGTTGCAGGTGGAACTCATGGCCTCCAAGAAACTCGAGTGGCTCCGCCGCGGCTTTTACGGCAGTGCTCGCAAAAAGGGCGGGGCCCAATTGATGGGGATGAGCAAAAAACCAAGGCAAAAAACCGCAACCGCAACCGCCGACCTAAACGTGGAAGTTCGCAGGGATGGTACGGTGAAAATCGTCCCGATCGAAACCAATTCTCCCCCGAATGGGGCCACTCCATGAGCGGCCCATCGGTTCTTCAGGACTCTCACAACCGCGTTATACGCGACCTGCGAATCAGCATCACCGATCGCTGCAACTTCAATTGCACTTACTGTCTTCCCGAAACCGAGGAAGCAGCCAACTTTTTTCAACCCGTTACCCTAGGAGCGAAGAGCAACACGCCCGTACCGGGCAAGCTGCCTTACCCATGGAAACCTCGATCTCAAATACTCTCGTTTGAAGAGATCGTCCGTGTCACTCAAGTGGCGGCATCGTTTGGCGTGGACAAGATTCGGATTACCGGTGGCGAACCGTTGCTCCGGCAGGGCGTCGAGTCGCTGATTTCTCAAATCACCGCCATCGGCATGATCCGCGATCTGTCGCTGACCACCAACGGCACCCACTTCCCCCGCTTGGCCAAGCGCCTCAAGGAGGCCGGGCTTGGCCGAGTCACTATCAGTCTCGACTCACTCGATAGGGACAACTTCAAAAAAATCACCGGTCGCGACGGATTGGCGGAAGTGCTCAAATCGATACGCTTGGCCAAGTCGATTGGCCTCGCCCCCTTGAAGGTGAATGCTGTGATCATTCGGGGGCTTAATGACCACGAAATCGTGCAGCTCGCCAAGTTTGCCATGGATGAGGATATCATCATGCGCTTCATCGAGTTCATGCCCCTTGACTCCCGGCAGGCCTGGTCCAGGGAGCACGTCGTTTCTGGCAGTGAGATTGTCGAGCAAATCCAGTCCAAATTCCCGCTCACCCGCCTCCCTGCCGGCAACCCCTCCGAGACATCCACCCGATGGTCCCTTGGACGGGGCGCAGCCGAGGTCGGGATTATCGCCCCTGTCACGCAACCCTTTTGCGGAAACTGCAACCGCATCCGACTCACGGCTGACGGCAAGATCCGTACCTGCCTGTTTAGCCACCACGAGCACGACCTCAAGCCCATCTTGCGAAACGGTTCCGACACCGCTGAGTTGACAGCCCGGCTGCAGCAGATCGTCCTCAAGAAAGAACCAGCTCACCGAATCAACGAGGCCGACTTTGTTCAACCAGCACGCACGATGAGCCTCATTGGAGGATGAACGACAAAAAGTAGGTGACCTAGAGAGCCAGAACGCTTACTAATCCCGCGTTCATGGACCTGACCTCGACGTACATACGGGCCGTCAAATCGTTCGATCAGATCGACATCGCGGTTCTCGTTAACAATATCATCCTCGACGCGGTTCAACAGAAAGCCAGCGACATCCACATCGAACCCTGGGAAAGCACACTGCCCATCCGACTGCGATTATCAGGTATTCTGTGTGAACTCACGCATCTGCCTCTCGAATTCCTCGACCGCATCGCAGGCCGCTTCAAGGTCATGGCAGACCTAGTTACCTACGAGACGGAACTACCACAGGAAGGACGTGCCCCGGCCAGTCCCGAGTATGGTAATGCGGAATTACGTGTCTCCATCTTTCCTACGGTGCGCGGAGAGAAAATTGTCATCCGCTTGTTCGATCCACAAAACCGCAGCTTCGATCTCGAAACCCTCGGCTTCGAGACGGACACAATTGAAAGCTTCAAGAAAACCATCCGCCAACCCAGCGGCCTCATCCTGTTGAACGGCCCCACCGGCTCAGGTAAAACCACAGCGATTTACTCCGCGCTATGCCACCTGATTGACACCCACGGCCCAACCATCAGCATTAGCACTGTGGAGGACCCGGTGGAATTCAACCTGCCGATGATCAGCCAGTCACAAATCAGCAACTCCCGCGGGTTTACCTACCCTATGGCGCTTCGCTCACTCATGCGCCAGGACCCGGAAGCAATCATGATCGGGGAGATACGCGACCCGGAAACCGCCGCCATCGCCGTTCAGGCTGGCCTGACCGGTCATATGGTAATCAGCACCATCCACAGCGACAGCACGGCCGGTGTTTACGCCCGCCTCATCAACATGGACATTGAGCCCTTTCTGTTGGCCTCCAGCATCACAGGGGTGCTAGGCCTGCGCCTTTTACGCACGATCTGCCCCCACTGCAAAACCAAAGACCAGCCCAAACCCGAGCACCTCACCCTGCTGCCCGAGGACTTCGTGAAAGAGACGCTCTTTTACACCGGTGCCGGTTGTGACAGCTGCTCCCAGACCGGCTACCACGGCAGGGTGGCCGTAACCGAACTTCTCAATTCAAGTGAACTCGTGCGGGAAGGGGTCATTCAAAAACTGCGAACCAGCAAGCTGCACGACATAGCGATCAAGCAGGGAATGATCACCCTCTGGCAGAATGCGATGGCCAAGGTTCAGCGCGGTATCACCAGCCTAGAGGAGGTGATCCGGGTGATCACCGTGAACCAACTATAGGTAGCTAAATGTTTGCCTAGACGCAAAAAAGGCGTTCACCGCCAGATGAACGCCCTGTGGAAAATGCCGGGTAATTTACCGTTCCATCTCGGCCAAGCGCTTGTTGGTGATGGCGTCGAACACCTCAAATTCCTCCGGGTGGAGTCCCGGCTCACCGCGGAACGAGATTTTCACAAGGTAGCGTTTCTCCATGTCGATGAAGATGTCCTCATCCTGGTTGCGGAGCCGGTCCAGCACGCCTGAGTGGACATTGACCCTGAGTTTGAAATCGGCCTCTTCTTCACGACGCTGTTTAAGCTTATCCCGTTTTTTAATGATCTCACTGAGCTTGCGTTGGATCTCCACGCTCATGGTCAACGGGCTCTTGAGTTTACCGCGGCCACTGCAGTGCTCGCAGTCACCGTAGGCGGAATCACGAACGCTCTCTGACTGACGCTGGCGCGTCATCTCCATCAGGCCAAGGTCGGAGATCGGCAGCACGTGGGACTTGGCCTTGTCCTTGCGCAGTCCATCGCGAACGCGGTTGAACACATCACGCCGATCCCGCGATGATTTCATGTCGATGAAATCCAGCACAATCAATCCCCCAATATTCCGGAGTCGGAGTTGCCGGCAAACCTCCTCTGCAGCCTCTAGATTCACTTGGAGCAGCGTCTTGTCCTTTTCCCTTTTATTGTTGCCCTTATGCCGGTGGCTACCGGTATTCACGTCTATCGCCACCAGCGCCTCGGTCTCGTCGATGATGATGTACCCACCACTGGGCAGCATCACCTTGCGCGTATAGGCCGTCTCAAGCTGGCGCGTGACGCCGAACCGGTCAAATATCGGTTCCGAGTGGGGATAGAGTTGAACCTTTTCCAGCGATCGCTTGGAGATGCGGCCGATTAATTTTGTTACCCTCTCCGTTTCAGCCACATTATCGACGACAATGCGCTCGACGTCTTCAGTTAAAAAATCGCGGACCGTACGTTCGATCAGGTCTGGCTCCTCAAAAACACACGTGCCAGCTTTCTGGGTTTTCACCCTGTTAGTCACCCCTTCCCAAGTTTGAAGCAGAATGGCCAAGTCACGGATGAAATAGCCCTTACGCTGTCCCTGCCCCGCTGTGCGTATGATCACCCCCATGCCTTCGGGAATACTGAGTTCCTGAACGATTTTCTTGAGGCGAGCCCGTTCCTCCCGGTTTTCGATTTTCCGCGAAACACCCGACTGCTCGGAGTTGGGCAGCAGGACCAGGTAGCGACCTGGCAACAGGACATTCGTTGTCACTCGCGGCCCCTTGGTTCCAATCGGCCCCTTGGTAACTTGCACCGTCAACTCCGTGCCGGTTGGGTATTTCTTCGGGATATCCTTGTTGGTGATTCTGGGCTTTTCCTTTTTACGCCTACCCCGATCCACCACGTCGTAGGAGGAGTCCAACGGGCTGGGAATGATGTCCCAATAGTGCAAAAATGCGTTTTTCTCGAATCCGATGTCCACAAAAGCCGCCTTAAGACCGTCCTCAAGGTTTCGAATCTTGCCCTTGTAGATGCTCCCAACCATCCGCAGATCGTCCACTCGCTCAATGATCAGGTTCTCGAGTTGGCCCTTGACGGTCACCGCCACTCGCGTCTCGAGCGATTCGGCATTAATTAACACCTCCTTGTGGGTGTGCTTTATGGGGCGAAACACGCCCTTAACCTTGCTGACGAATTTTTTTGCGCCCCTCTGCACCTTTTCCTTGATGGATTCGGCAGGTTTTTCCGGCAGTTCCACCGGGGCAAACTCTGCCTGATACCCGCTATCTTGCCGTGATGATTCATCTTGTGTCTCATTTCCGCGGTCCGGCGACTCGTTGGTGAGTTGCCGTTGTGCCTTGGCCGACTCTAGATCGGCATCGGGCGGCAGTCCGTGCGCCTTGTTCTCGGCACGCACAATCTCACTGCGGTGCTGCCGTGTATCGTAGATCTCGTCCTGTGTTGTTTGTATAGTTTCAATATTCGCACGGGCCTTGAGGCTGGTGCGATCAGGTCTGCGGTTTTTTCCGCCCGAGGGCTTGAATGACATGCCGCGTTTTCTGCCGCGGCCAAATGCTTTTTTTTCTGCCATGATAACTTAGTATGTATTTCTGTGTAGTTGTATGTTTTGCAGGACGGCGATGGCGATCAGCGAGCTTAACACGGACGACCCGCCATAGCTCAACAGTGGCAACGGTATTCCCGTCACCGGCATCAACCTCAGGTGCATGCCGATATTCACAAAGACGTGGCAAAAAATGAGAGTCACGATTCCCACTGCCAACAATTTGCCCAGGCGATCCCTCGCCTGGGCTGCGGTCTCCATCCCCTTTAGAAGGATGATGGTGTATAACGCCAGCACTGCCATGCTGCCCAAAAACCCTGTCTCCTCCGCGATCACGGAGAAGATAAAGTCGTTGTGAGCCACACCCCTGGGCAGATAGCCCAAGCGGGTCTGTGGCCCCTGTCCCCACCCTTTTCCATACAGCCCTCCCGAGCCTACGGAAATCTCGGCCTGCCGTATATTGTGCGTGCGCTCTCGCTGCAATGCACGGGCGACCTTGTGCTCCGCCGGGGTGGCGTTCGGCGGGGCGAAATCCTTGTGAAAGTAAACCAACAACCGTTGGCGCTGGTATTCCTGTAGCGAAATTCGCCAGTCTGCGGGAAAGTAGAGTGCGTTGATGATGACAAACACCACCAAGACTGCTGATGCTCCGAGAAATTTCCCGAGGAACCGCATCGGTACTCCGGCGATGAACATCATCGCGATCCCGATCGGGAAAAACACCAGCGATGAGCCCAAATCCGGCTCTTTTAATATCAAAATGAATGGTAATGCAGTCATCCCGAG
>Ga0066372_10000145_pt1 | contig 23869 bp, 24 predicted proteins | sample Knorr_S15_td_250_FD_77011 | JGI IMG/M metagenome (GOLD analysis project Ga0066372, IMG submission 77011) | Marine microbial communities from Southern Atlantic Ocean transect - Knorr_S15_td_250_ad_251m_LV_A | ecosystem: Environmental > Aquatic > Marine > Oceanic | place: Southern Atlantic ocean... | reverse complement strand
CTCAAATTTAACGCGAAACCAAATGAGTTAGTCAAAAATATTCCTATTATTGTTCTTGTTAATGGTGGTTCAGCCTCTGCGTCAGAGATCGTTGCCGGTGCATTGCAAGATCATAAAAGAGCAATTATTATGGGAGAAAAAACATTTGGGAAAGGTTCTGTACAAACCATTCTGCCAATGGATGATGAAACAGCGTTGAAATTAACTACTGCCCGATATTACACCCCCTCCGGTCGTTCTATACAAGCATCAGGTATTGAGCCAGATATGACTGTAAGGAACATACAATTTAATGTTAAAGATAATAGTAGTATGGGTAGCGGGTTAATCAAAGAGGCGGATCTAAGTGGTCATCTTGATAGCGAGACTCCTGAAAATAATTCAGAAAAGGAAAATAATAGTAACTCCTCACTCATAGAAACTGATTATCAACTCTACGAAGCACTAAATGTACTAAGGGGGCTTTCAATCCATTTGAAAAAAACTGGATAAAAGCGTGTGCATTCTTACTCTACACTAATGAAATATAATTACATATTTTTATTTTTTTTATCGAGTCTATTCTCAACGTTAACGTATTCCGAACAAACATCGCTGCCTTCGATTTCAATTATAATTGATGATCTTGGTTATAAACAAAAAGAAGACATACTAGCACTTTCATTACCTGGTCCAATTGCTTATGCAATTCTACCTCACGCTCCTTACACGAAAGAGGTAGCGATAATTGCTTCTCGAAATGGAAAAGAAATACTTTTACACCAACCTATGCAAGCATTAGAAAATAATGACCTGCTTGGCCCAGGAGCATTAACATTAAATATGACTGAAAAAGAGTTTGTAAAAACACTAGAAACAAATATAAATATCATGTCGAACATAATAGGTATAAATAATCATATGGGAAGCTTATTGACACGTCATCCAGGTCATATGCAATGGCTAATGAATGTTCTAAAAAAAAATAAATACATATATATCGACAGCCTAACCAGTACCAATAGTGTAGCTGGGGAAATAGCAGGGAAAAATAAAATTCCTTTTCTGAAAAGAGATATATTTCTCGATAATAAAACGGATTTTGAATATATAACTAAAAAAATTTTCGAGCTAATTGCAATAGCAAAAAAAGAAGGTACAGCTCTAGCAATTGCTCACCCACATTTTAATACTATAGAAATATTGTCTAAATTTTTACAAGATATAGATAAATATGGTGTTAAATTAATCGGAATCAAATCACTTACAAAAATAAGGAATAATGAATATTATATTGATATATAATTAATTACTTATCTTTCCATGAAAGAAATATAAAAATTAACCCAAAAAAACCTAATATATAAGAAACAAACGGAACTGAAATTATCGTCCCGTACGCTGTATCATTCAGAGCATAAATAATTGATGCTGATAAAATAAATCCGGACCCGATAACTGAAATAATTATTTTTCGATTATATATTTTCATCTCCTTACGTAATTTGTGTATTTCATACGATTTATTCTCCATTTCTATTTTCCCTTCATATAATTTATCAATTAAATCTATCGTTCTGTTTGGAAGTTCAGGTAGGCGCTCAATTACTCTGGGTAAATTTATCAATGTGCCCTTTATAAATCCTTTAACCCCCATGCGTTCATTCATCCAACGTTCCAGCTCTGGTCTCGCTGTTTCCCATAGATCAAGCTGCGGATAAAGTTGTCTGCCAATGCCTTCAATATTTATAATGGTTTTTTGTAGTAAAATTAGCTGGGGCATTATCTCAACATCAAAACCACGAGCAATTTGAAAAAGTCTTTGTAATAATTCACCTAAAGAAATTTCATGCATAGGTCTATCTAGTAGTGGTTCGCATACAGTTCTAATAGCCCCTTCAAGCTCGTCAACACGTGTTTCTCGGGGCACCCAACCAGATTGAATGTGTAGAACAGCAACTCTATGATAATCACGATTTAAGAATGCAACTAGGTTATCAGCAAGATAATGTTGGTCAAATTCAGTTAATGAACACATAATACCGAAATCAATGACTTTAATTATTGGTAACTCTTTTTTCCCCCCTGGAGCAACGAAAATATTTCCTGGATGCATATCAGCATGAAAAAAATTATCCCTAAATACTTGTGTAAAAAATATTTCGACACCAAATTCCGCCAAACATTTTAAATCTACATTAGCATTCTTTAGTGCGTTTATATCACGTATTGGTATACCCTCAACACGTTCGATAGCAAGAACATTTCTTTTCGTCAATTCCCAGTCAATCTTAGGAACATAGTATCTATTTTCATTTTCAAAATTACGATATAACTGAGAGGCATTCGAGGCCTCTCTCTGCAAATCTAATTCATTAAATATCGTCTTTTCAAATTCTTTTATAACCCCAGTAAATTTTAAAGATTTTGCATTCTTATTATATCTTTCTGCTTTTTCAGCTAATAAATGCAATAAATCTAGGTCTTTTTTTATTACTGACTCAATGCCCGGGCGTATAACCTTAATAATAAAATCACGTCCATCTTTAAGAGTTGCGCTATGTACTTGGGCAACTGATGCTGAAGCCAATGGTATTTCATTAAATTCTAGAAAAACATCATCAATACCACACCCATAAGCATCTTCAATAATTTTTCTCGCAATATCTCCAGGAAATGGAGCTACATTATCTTGTAATTTTGCAAATTGATCAGCGATATCTTCTGGAATTAAATCACGACGTGTAGATAGTATCTGCCCTAGCTTAATATAAATAGGTCCTAACTCTTCTAACATTAAACGTATTCTTACTGCTCTTGTTTGTTCATTCTTAGTAAACCAATTCCAAGGCAAGATATAGAAAAGAAAACGAATGGGTCTTAATAAGTGTGTTGCAAAAATAATTTCATCTAGGCCGTGAGAAATTAATACCTTCTGTATTACTAATAAACGTAAAAACTTCGACATGGTTAACTATTACGCCTATTTTCTGATAAAGAAAGATTAAGCTTATCAATTCTTTTTGAAACTAATTCTGTTTCATCTCGAAGAAAATCAACTTCTTTGCAAAATTCACCCATTAATAATTCATCGGGCAACATTTCAAGCTCGAAACGTAAATATTCACTGACATCTAACAAAATTGTTTCGGCTGTCAAAAATGTTGAATTTCCCGCTTTCCGAATAAATCTACCAATTTGGGATGCAAGTGTATTGCCCAATAATCTGGATAGAGGATCTTCAAAATCCACTTTAAGATTGCTCATTATGTCCTGAAAGTCTCTTGCAAGAGCGATATCTCCTTCTATTTGCATATCAAGAAGAAGAACTGGTGGTTGAATTTTTGAAGATAATATTGTTCTTATAAAATTTCCTGGTGTACTTTTTATTAGTACATCCGGGTTTCCGTTACATTTAGTCTTAATACTCAAACCATTCTCAATAGGAATTATATATAATTTCATTTTTGTATTTACAAACTCAAAAGCAATAATCTTTTTATTTATTTTTTTTAATGCATGGCACATTTCCTCATCAAGAGATAATATCTTGTTGACATAATTCTCAAATTTGCTAATCCAGAATTGCATAATTTACTCAAAGAAATTAAATTTTATAGCCTCGATGAACTGCAGCTATACCACATGAAAGATTATGATACTTAACATTTTTAAACCCTGCATCCTCCATCATTTCTGACAATTTTTCCTGATTAGGATGCATATGAATTGATTCTACTAAATACCTATAACTTTTCTCATTTCCGGCAACTGCTTTACCAAGTTTAGGGATAAATTTAGATGAATATTTTTGGTAAAACCTATCTAATAATGAAATTGTAACTTTGGAAAACTCCAAGATAATTAATTGCGAACCATATTTAAGCTTTTTACGCATTGATTCTAATGCAGCATTCTTATTAGTAATATTTCGAAGTCCAAATGCAATTATGATAAAATCAAAACTATTATCCCTAAATGGTAAATTTTCTGCATTTGCTCTAACATAATTTACACCTTTAATTATCCCTGTATTGATCAAATTTTCCCTCCCATGATTTAACATATTTTCATTAATGTCACATAACGTGACATGTCCATTTTTTCTTAATTTCTCATAAACTAACTTTGTAATATCCCCAGTCCCACCAGCTAAATCAAGAATACAAGAATCTTTCCTAATCCCACTAATATTTACAGCAAAACGCTTCCATAGTCTATGTATGCCAAACGACATAATATCGTTCATTAAGTCGTAATCATTCGTAACAGATGAAAAAACTTTATTAACACGACTAGTTTTTTCACTTGGAGAAACTTTCTCATAACCAAAATCTGTTTTTTTACTGATCATCTTTTTGATGTACATACCCTAATTTACTTAATTTACGAAGATACTCTCTCCAATTATTCTCCTGATTCTCTCCAAGCTCATATAAATAATTCCACGTATACAAACCTGTTCCATGTCCATCATCAAATACAAGGCGAACAGCATAATTACCAACAGGCTGAACTTCGCTAATATTGATATTTTCCTTACCAGTCTGTAACACCTCCTGGCCAGGACCGTGGCCCTTTACTTCTGCAGATGGCGAAAAAACCCGTAGATATTCACATGGCAATTCAAAAATTTTCCCATCATCATAAACAATTTCAAGAACTTTAGACTGTTTATGTAGAGATATAGTTAATGGGTATAAATTACTTCCAGTCATATTGCTTCAAACTTACTTAATATTTTTATTGTTTTAAAAAATTATATGTAACGATTGTACATGAACCAAAATTTAGACTTAAGTGAAACAGACCTTTATCTGTAATTATTTTTCTTTTGCTTGGTTTTTACGTGCTCTCGGGTGTGTTTCATCATAGACTTGGGCTAAACGCTGAAAATCTAGGTGGGTATAAACCTGTGTTGTACTAATGTCTGTATGCCCTAATAGTTCCTGCACGGCACGTAAATCGCCGCTTGACTCTAAAATGTGACTAGCAAATGAATGTCTTAACATATGAGGATGTACATGACTTGATAAACCCTGCTTTATTGCCCATTTCTTAATACGCTCCTGTATAGATCTTGGACTAATACGCTTACCTCTATTACTAATAAAAAGAGCCTTTTCGTTATCACCCTTAACCAGATTTTGTCTATTTTTAAGCCAATGGTCTGTTGCCTCAATAGCATATTTACCTACCGGGAGATTACGTGTTTTTTTACCTTTCCCAGTAACAGTTAAGACTCGATCGATAAAATCGATATCATTTATATCCAAAGCTATAACTTCAGCTAGACGTAACCCAGAAGAATAAATCAATTCGAGTATAGCTTTATCCCGAATTGCTAATACATCATTTTTTTCAATTTCTAATAATCGGCAAGCTTGATCAACATCTAATAATTTTGGTAATTTACGAGCCGTCTTTGGAGTTATTATTCCTTCTGTAGGATTTATACTTACTTCGTCCGTTTTAAGTAAATAACGATAAAAAGCTCTAATTGAAGATAAGTTTCTTTGTAATGATCGGCCCGAAATACCTTTACGATGCCGATTAGAAATAAAATCTCTCAATTGTTGGCTCTTAAGATCAGACCATTTCTGAATATTTTGCTTAATACAATAAGTCTGTAAATAATTTAGATCTCTATAATAAGCATCGCGAGTATATTTTGATAGATGGTGTAACGTCTCTTTAAAAGAATTTAGTAATTGTATCTCCGATGAGTACATAAAAATATCTAACTTTCTTCAACCCATGGTTTTATTATAAAACTTAAAATCTCACCAAGATTAGCAAGTAATTCAATCCCCATACCAGGTTGAAAATGCTCGGCGTCAAAACTTCCAATAGCAAGTATTCCTCCCCAGTCAGATCCATGCAAAGGTATCATTACAGATGACGCGATATTATCGCCATCATCACCAAACAAAAATACCTGTTGTTGTCTTTTCATTTTTCCGCTTAATGGTTCTAATTTTTCAATAACACCTCTAAATAAAGATTCTTCTGAAGAATCTTTACCAACAAATTCCTCTGTTAAGGAACTATCTATGAATGAAGGATTTGCAAATAATCGAACAATAACTCTATCAGCATAAAAATTCTTCTTTAAATTTTCATATAGTGTGGCAAAAATATCTTTTGGTTCATTTGCGTCCATTAAAGTAAGTGCTAATTGATGCATACGATGAGCAAGTTCTTCGTTCTGGCGTGCTATTTCTATAAGCTCATGTATTCTTTTGTGAGTCTCATGATTTTGATCCCGCAATACAACTAATTGCTTTTCGACAAGTGAAATTGCTCCTCCGTGTTCATGGGGTATTTCTAATTCAGCAAGAATTGAAGGATTTTTAACAAAGAAATCTGGATTTTCCCTTAGATAATCAGCAACTAGATTTTCCGTGGAATGTTCGGGGGTGCAACTTTCTTTTTCTTTTAAACTCATAATTCAATTTCTCCCTCATAAACTGTTTCCACAGAACCACTCATATATATAGGTTCACCATCTCCTGCCCAGTGTAGCTTTAGACACCCGCCCCGTAATTCTACATCCACTACCTCTTCTAGATACCCTTGTTGATAAACAACCGCAACTGCTGCACAGGCGCCACTTCCACAAGCAAGAGTTTCTCCAGCTCCGCGCTCATAAACACGGAGCCTAATATTTTTTCGATCTAAGATCTGAACAAAACCAACGTTTACCCCTTCAGGAAATATTCCATGTTTTTGCAATACATCGCCGGTACTTTTCACAGGAGCAGACTCTACATCATCTACAATTATTACTGCATGCGGATTCCCAATAGATGTAGCTCCGAAAATAATGTCTTTATCGCCCAGACTTATAGAATAGTTCTCCAATCTTTCATTAATATCTAATGGAATATTAGCTGGCTCAAACTCAGGTATGCCCATGTTTACAGTAACAGAATGATTATTATCAATTTCTAAAATAAGCCGACTACTTTTAGTCTCTGCTATAATATTATTTTTTTCCACCAACCCCTTGCTATTAAGATAGACCGCCACACAACGTGCACCATTTCCGCACTGGGCAACCTCAGTGCCATCAGAATTAAATATTCTATAATAAACATCCACTTCGTCATTCTTTGATGGTCCTATTAATAAAACTTGATCGCATCCTATGCCCAAATGTCGATCTGCTATATGTTGTATTTGTTCAGTACTTAGTGATAGGGATTGAGAAAATGTATCAAATATAACAAAATCATTTCCCGTCCCTTGCATTTTGGTAAAATTGGTAACCATTTTTTTTAAATTAGAATCCAGAGGTGCTTTATCTTTTAGGTTCTTGATTAGAAATATCAGTACCCGGTGAAATATGTAATGTTGAAGTCGGAAAAGCACATTCTGCACCATTAGATTCAATAATATTTATAATATTCAATAGTATATCTTGTTTAATTTCATGATAACGAACCCAATCCGTTGTTTTAGTAAAGGTATATATAAAAAAATCTAATGAAGACGGAGCAAACTCATTAAAATTTACTATTAAGGTTTTTGTTGTATCAATATCAGTATGCTGTTTGAGCATTTTTTTTACATCACTGATAATTTTCTCCATTTTAGATAAATCGTCATAACGAATCCCAATTGTTTCTTTAATTCTTCTGTTTGACATTCTTGAGGGATTCTCAACAGAGATGTTATTAAATATTGAATTTGGAACATATAAAGGTCGTTTATCAAATGTTCTTATAGTAGTTAATCGCCATCCAATTTTTTCAACGGTTCCTTCAATTTCTTTATCAGGCGAACGAACCCAATCACCAACATTAAATGGACGATCCATGTAAATCATCATGCCGCCAAAAAAATTAGCCAATAAATCACGTGCCGCAAATCCAACAGCAATGCCTCCAATACCACCAAATGCTAGTACGCCGGAAATACTGTAGCCAAATGATTGAAGTGCTACCAAAAAACCAATAATAATAACTGAAATACGAAGTAATTGGGCTATAGCATCAACGGTAGTTTGATCAATTTCTTCTCCTTTAGCTTGCTTAACGGAGATAATGTTATTTTCAAAACACGTTATAAATCGTATTAAAAACCAACAGATAATAATTAGTACGCCTATTTGGTATAAAGGAGAAATTGCATCAAGTATAATCAGCTTTGTGTGCTCTTTTACTATGTTCGCAGAAAAAGCAAGGGCTGTTATCCAAATTAAAACTGACAATGGCTTTTTTGCAGCATCAAAAAGTGCATCATCCCAAAATATTTTTGTTTTTTTGAGCTTCAAAATAACTTTATGATGATATCTTTTTAATATAAAACTTAGAAAACCAGCAATGATGATGATGATAAACACTTCAAATATCCATGTCTGCTCACCAAAGAAATTTTTATTTAGCTTTGTTAGTTCGAAAAAGTTCATTTAATCTTACCTATAATTAAAAATCATTGTTAATGATTATAGTTTTATTAAAAATAACCTCACTCATTTAGAAATTTTCCAATTCTCATCGAATACTCTTGCCACGCCTTTACATTCTTCAAGTCACTATATTCGTGATTAAAATTACCACGCATTTTTTCTAAACGAGATGCTGATTTATTACTTGGCACTTTCATTCGCAAGTAATGATCGAGCACAGAAATTACGCCTTTCTTATTATTGCAAATTAACACCATGTCGCAACCAGCTTTAAGTGCGGCCTCCGTTCTCAAAATCATGTTAAATGAACTATCGGGATAATCGCCAATAATCTTAGCCCCTTCCATACTAAGGTCATCACTAAAAATTGTCCCCTGAAATTTCAGTTGTTTTCTCAATATCTCTCCTATCCAAATAGAAGAAAATCCTGCTGGCATTTTATCAACCTCAGAATATATAACATGTGCCGGCATTAACCCCGAAATACCAGCGTCAATTAAAGCCTTAAAAGGTATCAAGTCATGCATATTGATATTTTCAAATGAGCGATGGTCTACTGGAATAGAGAAATGTGAATCTTCTATCACCGAGCCATGACCAGGAAAATGTTTTCCAACAGCTGCCATACCAGCTCCCTTCATGCCAGACACAAAAGCCTTTGCTAATTGTGAAATTTTTTCGGGCTCTACATGAAACGCACGGTCCCCTATTACCTCGCTAATACTGCCTCCGACGTCGAGCACGGGCGCAAAACTAAAATCTATTCCTAATGATAAAAGCTCGGCAGCCATAAGCCAACCGGCTTGCTTTGATAATAATTGAGCTTCTTTTATTGGTTCATGCGCGCCAATTAGGCCGCATGCCGGCAGCTGACTGAATCCTTCATGAAACCGTTGAATTCTTCCGCCTTCATGATCAACAGCAATTAGTAAGGAAGGTTGGCGTAATCCATGAATTTTTTCTGTCAAATCTATTAATTGTTTCGGTGAATCATAATTACGTGTAAATAAAATGACGCCTCCGATTAATGGGTGAAGTAGCATTTCACACTCATCCACATCTAATTGAAGGCCTTCTATATCACACATTATAGGACCTAATTTTAAAGGTTTTAGATTATCGTATGATTTCATTTTGAATTTCTAACATCCATTTTGTCTCTCATATAATCACCAAGAAAATTTATGCATAGCACCAATGAGAGAATAGCAAATCCTGGGCCCAAAACCATATGTGGAGCTACCAGCATATACTGCGTGCCATCACGAATCATACTCCCCCAGGAAGCAGCAGGGGGCTGAATACCTAAACCCAAAAATGATAATCCTGCCTCAGCAATAATGACGCTCGCAATCGAAAATGTTGCCTCAATAATTAATGGGCTGATTATCAAAGGCAAGATATGTTTTAACGCAATCAAATAATCCAGTGTTCCTAAGGCCTGTGCTGCAACAATATGATCTCGGTTTTTAATGCTTAATGTTTGCATTCTAGCTAATCTTGAAAATCCAACCCAACTTACAACCGATAAGGCTATAACTGTATTTGCTAGCCCTGGTCCCAACAGCCCAGCTAAGACAATTGCTAACAAAATGCCGGGGAAGGCAATAAAAATATCGATCATAATTACGAGAAATTTATCATAAATTCCTCCAAACCATGCCCCAATTACACCAAAAAAAGTTCCAACAATAAAAGATATAAAGACAACAACGATTGCAACGCTAAATGATGTTTTAGCCCCCATGATTAGGCGTTCACAAATTGGGCGGCCCAGATGATCATAACCACACCATTGCTCCATATTTGGGGCCAACAAAATTTTGTCTAATAGAATTTGATCAGGTTGTAAAGGTAATATTAATCCTAATATTCCACAAACAAACCAAAATGTAATTACAAAAAAAGGTATATTAAATCTTTTCTTCATGAATCAACTCTAATTCTCGGGTCAAGCGATACACAAATAAAATCGGCGATAAGATTAACAAGAACATAAGTAAAACTAATCAATATTACACAGCCTTGAACGACTGGATAATCTCTTTTCTGTATTGATTCAATCATCAGTTGTCCAATGCCTGGCCATGAAAATACAGTTTCTGTAATAACAGCTCCCGCCAAAAGGGTGCCGAGTTGCATTCCTAGGATAGTAACAACGGGTAATAGGGCGTTACGCAGCGCATGAAATACTAATACGTTAAATTCAGTTAAACCACGTGCATGCGCCGATCTTATATAGTCTTCTTGCAAAATTTCTAACATTGATGAACGAATCATTCGTGACAAAATTGCAGCAAGTGCAGTGCCCAATGTTAAAGCCGGGAGAATCAATGAGCTTACACCTTCATTACCACTTACAGGAAACCATCCCAACCATAATGAAAAAATCAAAATTAATAATGGGCCCATCACAAAGTTAGGAATTGAAACACCAAGTATTGCTGTCATCATTGAGAGCCGATCCAAAATCGAATCTTTGTAAACAGCTGATACTATTCCCAACGGAACTGAAATTATGATTGCAACAAATAAACTAGCAAAGCTTAGTATCAACGTTGGTGATATATGTTCTAACAACAATTGACCAACAAGTTGTTTTGAATGCAATGATGTGCCTAAATCAAAATGAAAGAAACCACGTAGATATAGAGACCACTGCTGAATAATTGGTAGATCTAAACCAAGAGAATGCCTTAAGACTTCTTTATCTGTTGCTCTAGCTGTCTCCCCAAGCATCACCTCAATAGGATCGCCAGGAATAATATGAATCAAAAAAAATACTATCGTCGATATACTGAATAATACAAAAACAGCGCCAAATAAACGTTTAATTATATAGTTCAAATACACAGTTTTTTATTGATTCACTATTTCTATTTTTCACCAATAGTTACTATTGTTCCTACGCTCACTAATTCAAACAATTCTATAACATCAGAATTACGCATTCTGACACATCCTTTTGAACCAGGCTTACCCATTTTGATATCTTCTGGTGAGCCATGTATATAAATATATCGGTCGTAACTATCAACATCGCCACCCTTGTTTTTGCCTTCCTCTGTTCCACTTAACCATAATATCCTTGTAAGTATCCAATCTCTGTCCGGATATAAATCACGTATTTCAAGATTATATAATTCATTTGTTTCTACTCTACCTACAAAAACAGAATCTTTTTTAGCGCCATGACCTATTTTCTCAGCAATAATATGTTCTCCTCGGGGGGTACATTCGCTATTTTTTCTCTCCCCCATACCATTTTTCGCTGTGGAAACAGAATACTTCTTAAGAATATCCCTCCCGTCAAAAAGAAATAGCTGTTGTTTGGAAATCGATATTTTAATATGCATATAAAATATATTGATTATTTCTTTGTTACATATTCAAGTGAGTCAAAATTACCATCTGTACTTAGTGTATAGCCTTTTATGTTAGATTTAGACACCAATACATTATCTTCATACCATAAAGGAATATAAGGCAATGCTTGTAATAAATATTCTTGAAGATCATTATAATATAGGGCCTGTTTATACAATAACACCTCGGATTTGGCTAACTCCAGAATTGAATCAACATTTTTATCTTTAAATCTACCTCGATTAGCGCCATACGGAGGAATTGATTTGCTGTGAAATATATAGTGAAAAATATCGGGTACCTTTAACCCAACCCACGACAGACTATACATTTGAAAGCGTCCTTCTTTAATATCACCATAAAAAGTTCCCCAATCATAACTGCGTATTTCTACCTCAATTCCAACAGAATCCAATTGGTGCTGGATAATTGTCGCTAAACGTAATCGAAAAGGATCATTTGATGTTTTATAAACTAATCTAATTGGATATGAGTCACTGTAACCAGCTTGCTTAATCAATATTCTTGATTTTTCAGGGTTATAATCAAAACCTGTTAAATTAGAATTACCAGCCCAATGCTCCGGGGGCAACAATGCTTCAGCTTTCCTAGCTGATGCCCCCATCACATATTTTATTATTGATTCTCTATCAATTGCATGGGCGATTGCATTTCTAATTAAAATATTACCCACAATGGGGTCTTCCATATTAAAACCAAGATATGTGAAAGTATTTCCTATTTTTTTCTTTACATGAATTGACTTCTTTTGATCCAACCAGGCTATAATCTCAGGAGGTAAGTTACCTTGAATCAAATCGATCTCGCCTTTTAATAACTTCAGAACTCTTACTGTAGGATCTTTTAAGGTAATAAATTCAATTATCTTATTGTCATGAAGGCGTAATAATTTTAGATGATTGTCATTTTTAAAATCTACAATTTTCATTGGTCCATTCCCGATAGGTTCTCTAGCAAAATTATGTTTTTTCGATATTAGTTTTTTAGGCAAAATACCTATCACCAAACGCCCAGGAAAAAGAGGATCTGGATACAATAATTTGAAATCAATAATATTTCGACCCACAACTTCAATAGATTCTATCATCGCAATCGAACTCCTATGCGGCGATATCTTCTCTGGATTTAATACCGATTCATATGTTGCCTTTACATCTTCGGATGTTAATAAAGAACCGTCATGAAATTCATTTAATTTTTCTCTTAATGTAAACCTATAGTGAATTGGTGAGATCTTTTCCCAATCTGCTAGTTCAGGTTTAGCATGAAATTCTTCATCGAAATCAATTAAACTTTTGTAAAGTAATCGTATTAGACGATATGAAATTGCATCAGTTGCATAACGTGGATCTAAGGTTATTGGGTTTGTATTTAAACCAATTGCTATCGTATTTCTATCTATATCTTTACAGCTATTAATAAAAAATTGGGAAAGTAAAACAAATAATATTAATAGAGATTTAGTTTTTAATATTTTTTTTTCCGTTCTCATTAATTTCCAGAAAACAGTTACAGTGTAAAAGTATATTTTAACCAACCTTCCAAACTTCAAGAAACTCTTTTAGATGTGTTTTTCTTTCATTTTTTAGCATATCACGAACTTTTTGGCACTCTTCAATAAACAGGTCATTAGTTAATTTCCCACGTATTAATTGATATCTTAAATAAACTAAGTAGGTATTAAGAACGTCAGTTTCACAATAGTTACGGATAGATTCAATGTCACCAGCCAAATAGTAATCCCAAACTTTTTCGCCGCTCATGCCCATTTTCCCTGGAAAACCCAGAATAGTAGCGATTTCATTTAGTGGTGCTCTAGCTGTTGTTATATACCCTGATAAGACATCCATTAGATCTGTGTGCCTACTATGGAAGCGACTTAAATAGTTATTCCAACGAAAAGACTGATCGTCATCGCCGTTTTCCCAATAACGTTGTGAAGAAACACCATGAATAAGTGAACGATAATGTATGACTGGCAAATCAAAACCACTCCCATTCCAAGAAACAATCGTTGGAGTATATCGTTCTATACCCTCAAAAAAACGTTTGAGTAATTCTGCTTCAGATGAATCCTTATCTCCTAATGACCATATATTTAATTTATCATCCGTTTTCAGAAAAACAGATATTGTCACAATCTGATGTAAATAATGTTGTAAGAATTCTGTTCTGCCATCGCTTTGTTGATAACGATAACTAAACATTAATTCGGCAACGTTCTTATCGTTAAGACCCTCTAGATTAAAAATCTTTCTTCCTGAATTAATATCTGGAATTGTCTCAATATCAAAAACAAGAATATTCATTCCAGAATACTATTTCTGACTAAATTTATTCGGGAAAAACATTTGTTGAAAGGTAACGATCGCCCCGATCGCAAATAATTGAAACTATGACAGCATCTTCAACTTCATTGGATATCTGAAGCGCTGCAGCAACAGAACCTCCTGAAGAAATGCCTGCAAATATACCTTCCATCTTTCCAAGAGCAATAGTTGTTTTTTCTGCAAGTTCTTGTGTTACATCAATAACTCTATCAACTCTTGCCGGTTCAAAAATTTTCGGCATATATTCCTGAGGCCATCTCCGTATACCAGGAATACGCGCGCCATCTTCAGGCTGAACACCAATAATTTGTATATCCGAGTTCATTTCTTTTAGAAAACGCGACGTCCCCATTATCGTTCCTGTTGTACCCATTGCGCTTACAAAGTGCGTGATCTTTCCATTAGTGTCTTTCCATAATTCGGGTCCTGTGCCTTCATAGTGTGAACGAGGATTATCCGGATTAGCAAATTGATCTAGTATCTTACCTTTTCCTTTTGCCTCTAACTCACGAGAAACATCTATTGCCTCTTCCATGCTACCTTCATCTGAAGTTAATACAATTTCTGCGCCAAAAGCTTTCATTACTGCGCGTCGTTCAACACTCATATTCTCAGGCATTACTAATATCATCTGATACCCGCGTATTGCTGCTGCCATAGCCAAAGCAATGCCAGTATTCCCACTAGTTGCCTCAATTAATGTATCACCAGATTTAATCTCGCCACGTAATTCTGCATGTTTAATCATACTCATTGCTGGCCTATCTTTTACCGAACCTGCAGGATTATTGCCTTCAAGCTTACCTAAGATAACATTACTTGAATTTCCTGATAAACGTTGCAGTTTTACTAAAGGAGTATTACCGACAAAAGATTCTAATGTTAGAAAATCTGGCAGACCTTCGATATTTTTTTTACTTTCTTTTCTGGTCATTTACAATTCTTCTTTTAATAAAGTTTTTGCTAAAATTAGTGCATCTTCTCGTCCAATCTTCGTTGGATAATAATTCCGACGTTTTCCTATCTCATTGAACCCCATACTTATATAAAGCTTAATAGCTCTAAAATTAGTTGGCCTAACCTCTAAAAAAATCCTATGAATATTCTGTCTTCTAGCCAGAAATAAAAAATAATCTAATAGTTGCTTGCCAACCCCCATAGACTGATAATCAGGGTGGACACATAAATTTAAGATATGTGATTCATCTGAGGTAATTAACATAATACCGTAACCAATGAGAATCTTATTATTTTCGATAACCCAAGAACTATAACCTGCACGTAAACAATCTTGAAAAATTGTTTCGCTCCAAGGAAAATCATACGAATTTTTTTCAATATTAATGATGGAGATAACATCTTGCTCTATCATAGGCCGAATATATATTTCGGGCATTGGGATTACCGCACTCATATTAATCCCCTAAATATATTTTGAGCAAATTTTAGATCTTCCCAAACCTTACGTTTCTCGGTAGGAGAACGAAGCAGATATGCTGGATGATAAGTCACGACCACTGGCAAATCACTACCTGGATATAGATAAGAATTGCCTCTCATTTTACCAATTGGTGTAGTCGATTTTAATAAATTTTGTGCTGCTATTCGCCCAAGCGCAAGAATAACCTTCGGTTTAATTAGTTCAATTTGCTGCCTTAAATAATTTCCACAAGCCTCTACCTCGTCTAATTTTGGATCACGATTTTTTGGTGGCCTACATTTTAATATGTTAGCAATAAATACCTCTTTTCTTTGTAGTCCCATAGAAAGTAACATTGCATTTAATAACTTTCCTGCACGTCCAACAAAGGGCTCTCCTTTAAGATCTTCCTCTACACCAGGTGCTTCGCCAATAACTAACCAGTCTGCATTCTTATTACCGATACCAAAAACAGCTTTTGTTCTAAACTTGTGTAATTCACAAAAATTGCATGTTTGAACCTGACTTGAAAGATAGTCTAGATTTTTATCTAATTCTGTTTCTAAAAGTCTATCTTCTTTGGAAACACTTTTAACATTAAAACCAGTGGTTTCTTTACCCGCTAATTTGCGTTCTAACCAAACTGTAATACCAATCTCTTTTAAATATTGATGTTGACGAATACCATTCATATATAATTTTACACTTGCTGTGGATGTGCACGCACATTTTGGTCAAAAACCTTATTTAGCGCATTGATATAAGCCTTAGCAGACGCAATCACAATATCGGTATCAGCTCCAAGACCATTAACTATACGCCCACCCTTATCTATACGGACTGTCACCTCACCTTGTGAATCTGTGCCATCGGTTATGTTATTAACCGAATATAATTGTAAATTACAGCCACTCTCAACCATACTTTCAATAGCCTTATATGTTGCGTCTACTGGCCCCCCACCTTCAGCATTGGCACGCTTTTCTTTTCCATCAATTAATAATATAACTTGTGCTCTCGGCTTTACCCCCGTCTCAGTCCCCACCTTAAGAGAAATAAGTTTTATTCTCTCGTCTGCACTTCCTTGTATTGTGTCACTAACCAGTGCTTGCAAATCATCATCATAGACTTCGTGTTTTTTGTCAGCTAATTCCTTGAATTGCGAAAAAACTGCGTTCAATTCTTCTTCTTTCTTAAAAGTAATACCCAGTTCTTCTAAACGTGTACGAAAAGCATTACGTCCTGAATGCTTACCCAAAACCATTCTGTTAGCATTCCACCCAACATCTTCAGCACGCATAATTTCATAAGTTTCACGACTTTTCAAAACACCATCTTGGTGGATACCTGATTCATGCGCAAATGCGTTAGCACCAACAATGGCTTTATTTGGTTGTACTGGAAAACCTGTAATTGTTGAAACGAGTCTTGAGCAATGAACAATTTGACTTGTATCGATATTGGTATCGCATGAAAACACATCCTTTCGTGTTTTTACCGACATAACTATTTCTTCCAAGGCCGCATTACCAGCACGTTCCCCCAAACCATTTATTGTACATTCAACTTGTCTTGCGCCATTTAAAACAGCAGCTAAGGAATTGCCTACTGCAAGCCCAAGATCATTATGACAATGCACTGAAAATATTGCTTTATCAGAATTTGGTATATTTTTTATTAGATTGCCTATTAACTCTCCAAAGTATTGCGGCAAGTTATAACCGACTGTATCTGGTATATTGATTGTTTTTGCGCCAGCATTAATTACCGACTCAATTACACGGCATAAAAAATCAAATTCAGAACGTCCGGCATCCTCGGGGGAAAATTCTATATTATCTGTATATTTTCCTGCTCGTTTAACTGCCTTAACTGCATTATCAATAACTTGCTCAGGTTCCATTCGTAATTTTTCCCGCATATGTATAGGCGACGTTGCTAAAAAAGTATGAATACGAAAAGATTTTGCCGGCTTTAGTGCATCTGCTGCACAATCTATATCCTTATCTAGTGCTCTTGCCAAACCACATACAGTACTCTCGGTAATCAATTCTGAAACTGACTTAACAGCCTCAAAATCTCCATGACTTGCAATTGGAAAACCAGCTTCAATTATATCAACATGCATTTTCTCCAACGCCTTTGCGATACGAAGTTTTTCGTCTTTGGTCATTGACGCTCCGGGGCTTTGTTCTCCATCACGCAAAGTTGTATCAAAAACAATTAATTTATCTTGCATCTTTTCTTGCTGCCCTATGACGATGTAATAAAATCAACGTAAAAATTGGTCCAGAAATTGTATAAGATATTGCTAAAAGAAATAGAACTGAAGCTGGTTCTATTGCAATTAGAACAAATACAGGAACTATTATAAGAAAAGCCATAAATGGAATACGATTCTTAAGATCAAATTCTTTAAAGCTATGATATCTAATATTACTAACCATTAATAAACCAATGACAACTGTTAGTAGAGAACACATAATCGCAATAGCTGTGTCATCAGCCAACCCAAAATTATTCCCAAACCAAACAAGCCCGCCTAATACAGCAGCCCCGCCTGGACTCGGTAAACCCTGAAAATAACGTTTATCAACACTTGTCGCTTGGGTGTTAAACCGTGCTAACCTTAATGACGCACATGCTGTATAAACAAAGGCAGCTAACCAGCCTAATTTCCCCATACCAAATAATGCCCATTGATAGACTACTAGTGACGGGGCCAAACCAAATGAAATCATATCTGAGAGACTATCATATTGCATTCCAAATGCACTCTGGGTATTCGTTAATCTAGCAATTCGACCATCCATACCATCAAGTATCATTGCGACAAAAATTGCAATAGCGGCAGAATCGAAATTCTGATTCATAGCCGCTACGATAGAATAAAAACCAGAAAATAATGCTCCCGTTGTTAGCAAATTTGGTAATAAATAAATTCCACGTCCAGATTTTGTCACTGTTCTCAACACCGCTTTTAAAAAAATTAGTAGGGAAGTTTACCCTTGAAAGTTATTAACTTAAACAAGGAATAAAGAATAAGGTTAATTATTCTAACTATTCTTTTACTGAACTCAACGGTTCTGAATGTATTAATTCAGCTAATACGGTACTACCTGAATCCACGTATTGTCCAACCTTAACAAGAATTTTTGATTCAACCGGCAAAAAAAGATCAACAACACCGCCAAAAGATAGATATCCGCAGCGCTGTCCTTGACCAACTCTTTCGCCAGAATTCAAATATATATGAGACCTGTGCATTATATTTCTAAATCTAATTGCAGTTATAATATCATCGCCTTCATCGGATTGAACGTGAAAATCTAGATGCTGATGGGATTGATTCTTGCATGACGGGTTATACCATTGCTCAATAACTTTTCCTTCAATTGGGCTTCGCAATGAATAGATATCAGTAATACGCATCACAACCCGAATACGTATTGTATCCGTATTTAAACGAATTTCTTTTGCTTCCCCAACTTTCGAAATAATACCGTGTATTGGACTAACAACAGCTAATGGTTGTGAGGGTATTTCTCTATAAGGATCACGAAAAAGAAAAATAGTAATTAATAGGATAAGCAATAAAAATACGAATATAGGTCCACTAAGAAAAAACTTTGCAAGGAAAACAATACTAAAAATTATAATTAATATTGGCCAAGCCTCTCTTGCTATAAAAGGATAATGGTTGCTTGACATTTAACTCTATACTCAAAAATAAATTTTCTTAAGAAACTTAAAAATAGATATATAAAATTGAATCAATTCTTTTCTTCATCGACTAATTTATTTTCTCCGATCCATGGCATCATTGATCTCAACTTTTCTCCAATAATCTCAATTCCATGTTCACGACTCACACGTCTTTTTTCTTCCATTGTAGGAGCGCCATTTTTATATTCCGAAATAAATTCGCGTGCAAACTCACCACTTTGAATCTCTGCTAATATATCTTTCATTATACGTTTTGTTTCATTAGTTATAATACGAGGTCCGCGCGTAAAATCACCATACTCTGCAGTATTTGAAATTGAATAGCGCATATTCGAAATACCGCCTTCATAAATTAGATCAACAATCAATTTTGTCTCATGTAAACATTCAAAATACGCCATCTCTGGGGCATAACCTGCCTCTACTAAAGTTTCAAAACCAGTTTGTATAAGAGAAGTTATACCTCCGCAAAGAACTGTTTGTTCGCCAAACAAGTCGGTTTCTGTTTCTTCTTTAAACGTAGTTTCAATAATTGCTGCTCGCCCACCTCCATTTGCAGAGGCATAAGATAAAGAAAGCTCTTTGGCGTGTCCAGACGCATTTTGAAATATAGCAATCAATGAAGGGACTCCACCTCCACTTGCATAAGTAGCACGTACTAAATGCCCTGGGCCCTTAGGAGCAACCATAATTACATCCAAATCAGGGCGAGGTATAATTTGTTTAAAATGGATATTAAATCCGTGCGCAAATGCGAGAGTTGCGCCTTCTTTTATATTTGGCTCTATCTCATTTTTATATAACTCAGCTTGATGTTCGTCAGGCGCCAATAACATAATCAAATCAGAAGTGGATACAGCATCAGCGATAGGTTTAACCTCTAACCCCGCGGAATTAGCCTTTTCAATGGATGCTGATCCTGTACGTAGACCAACACATACATTAACACCCGAGTCCTTAAGGTTATTTGCATGTGCATGCCCTTGGGAACCATATCCAATTATAGCTACTTGCTTATCCTTTATAATTTCTAAATCAGCATCTTTGTCATAATAAATATTCATTGGACTTCTCTCATCAAATATAGTTTTAAGATTGTATGGCTTTGTCACCAAGTGATATGGCTGACACACCAGAACGAACAACTTCAAGTATCAAACGATCGTCTAATGTGGTTATAAAAGCATCTATTTTTTCGCATGTGTCTGTGATTTCGATTGTATATAAATTTTTAGTTACATCAACAATACGGCCATTAAATGTATCTACTAAGCGTTTAACTGTCTCATGGTCTTCTTTTTTTTCCGCGATTAATTTAGTCAGTAATAACTCTTTTTCAACATGTTCATACTCATTAAGATCGACCACCTTAATGACATCAACTAATTTATTTAGTTGTTTCGTTATCTGCTCAACAATAGCATCTGAACCAGTGGTTACCAAAGTTAACCGAGAAACTGTCGGATCTTCGGTTGGTGCAACCGATAATGATTCGATATTGAAAGCTCGTGCTGAAAACAATCCTGCAACTCTTGATAAAGCTCCAGCCTCATTTTCTAGAAGCAATGAGATGATATGCCTCATAATTAAGCAAGTTCCCTTTCAGACGACAAATGCATTTCATGATGCCCTTTGCCGGACGCAATCATAGGGTAAACATTTTCAGTCTGATCGGTGATAAAGTCCATTATCACGGTTTTGTCCTTCATTGATAAAGCTTCTTTCAAAGCATTTTCAACACCACTGCTTTTTTCAACTCTAATGCCCATATGACCATAGCTTTCTGCCATTTTTACAAAATCGGGTAAAGCTTCCATATATGAATGTGAATAGCGTCCAGAATAAAAAAATTCCTGCCATTGGCGAACCATACCCATATAACGATTATTCAAGATTATAATTTTTACTGGCGTCCCATATTGTAAGCAAGTCGATAACTCCTGAATGCACATCACAAGACTTGCCTCACCCGTAATACATGCAACTGTCTCATTCGGAAAAGCTAATTTAACTCCCATCGCTGCAGGAAGCCCAAAACCCATAGTGCCTAAACCACCAGAATTAATCCAACGTCTTGGTTTATCAAACTTATAGAACTGCGCGGCCCACATCTGATGTTGTCCAACATCTGATGTAACATAAGCATCACCTTTTGTTAATTCCCATAATTTCTCAACTACAAACTGCGGTTTAATAACAGAAGATGTCCGATCATATTTAAGACAATCAATTTTTGCCCACTCATGAATTTTATCCCACCAAGACTTAAGTTCATTTTTATTTACTTGAAGTTTATCTTGCTCACTCTTTAAAATTTCATTTAAATCCTTCAGAACATGTTTTACATCACCAACAATCGGAACATCAACAGGTACATTTTTAGCAATGGATGATGGATCGACATCAATATGGATAATTTTTGCGTACGGGCAAAACTTTTCAAGATCACCAGTTACACGATCATCAAATCTTGCACCAATCGCAATCAATACGTCACAATTATGCATAGCCATGTTAGCTTCATAGGTACCATGCATCCCAAGCATCCCTACAAATTGTTTGTCGGTTGCCGGATATGCCCCAAGACCCATAAGTGTATTAGTTATAGGGTAATTTAGTATTTGGGTGAATTTAGTAAGTTCCTTGCTCGCTTCACCAAGAATTACACCCCCACCAGAATAAATCATTGGCTTTTTTGCTGATAAAATTAATTTTGATGCTCTTTTTATTTGGCCTGGATGTCCTTTGATAACTGGACGATATGAACGCATATCAATATTTTTTGGGTATTCATACGAGCAAGAATCAGCCGTAACATCTTTTGGAATGTCAACAACAACTGGACCTGGTCGTCCACTAGTTGCAACATAAAAAGCTTTCTTTATAGTCTCAGCTAATACCTTAACATCTTTCACTAAAAAATTATGCTTCACACAGGGTCTTGTAATACCAATAGAATCAACTTCCTGAAAAGCATCATTTCCGATCATTTTTCTTGGGACTTGCCCAGTAAAGACAACTAATGGAATGGAGTCCATATGGGCTGTGGCAATACCTGTGACCGCATTCGTAGCGCCTGGTCCTGATGTCACCAGCACAACGCCGGGTTTTCCTGTTGCCCGCGCATAACCATCTGCAGCGTGTGTTGCCCCTTGTTCGTGACGCACTAGAATATGTTCAACATCATCCTGTTTGTAAAGAGCATCATATATATGAAGTACGGCGCCACCAGGATAGCCAAACAAATGCTTGACCCCTTCGTCCTTCAGCGCACGACAGAAAATTTCTGCTCCTCTTAAAATTTCTTTCTTTTTTGACATCTGTCCTACCAATTATTATGTAGAAGTTATAAATATACATTAATTTGTACGAAAACGCGGGAAGTTACTGAGATTCTTAGGTTAGGTCAAGCTGTGTTATGATATATTGTCTAGGAAATGGCTTGGAATTAACCAATTAAGCATAAATAAAAGCTTCATAGAATATTGAATCCTATTAATTTCACTAGTCCAATACAGCTAGATACCGCTTATCAACCCGTGTCTGATATGATTCATTATATCACTACAAATTGGGTATTTTTTTCTAACTTATGATGTAGATAATTCGACGCATGAAGCTATCAAAATTACTAACGGCCACTTTGAGAGAGGCACCAGCTGATGCCGAAATAATAAGTCATAAACTTATGTTGCGGGCAGGCATGATTCGTCAATTAGCCTCGGGCATATACACATGGCTGCCACTAGGTTACCGAACATTAAAGAAAGTGGAAGCTATTATTCGTGAAGAAATGAATTCTGCTAATGCTCAAGAAATATTAATGCCGGCAATTCAACCAGCTGAACTCTGGCGTGAGTCCAAACGTTGGGACCAGTATGGCCCAGAATTACTGCGGGTAAATGATCGTCATGAGCGCGAGTTCTGTTTTGGACCAACCCATGAGGAAGTCATCACAGATTTAGTAAGACGTGAGGTTCGAAGCTACAAACAACTCCCTATTATTTTGTATCAAATACAAACTAAATTTAGAGATGAGATACGTCCGCGTTTCGGAATTATGCGTTCCCGTGAATTTTTAATGAAAGATGCCTATTCCTTTCATATGAATGATGAATCATTACAAGAAACTTATGAGAAAATGTATGCGACATACTCAAAAATATTTACTCGTCTTGGTCTTAAATTTCGTGCAGTTATTGCTGACTCTGGAAATATTGGTGGAGATAAATCGCATGAATTTCATGTTTTAGCAGAATCAGGAGAAGACCAAATCGTATTTTCTAAAAATGGAGATTATGCTGCCAGTTTAGAACGGGCTAAAGCAGATTTAGGAGAGAAGGATGCTAGCGCATTAGAGTGTGCACGTGGTATTGAAGTCGGACATATTTTTCAACTAGGCACAAAATATAGCTCGAGCATGAAAACGAATTGTCTTGATGAGCATGGAAAATCAATTACTTTAACAATGGGTTGTTATGGTATTGGGGTTTCACGTATTGTCGCTGCGGCTATTGAACAAAATCATGATGAAAAAGGTATTGTATGGCCAACTTCCATAGCGCCTTTTCAGCTGGCACTAATTCCCGTAAATATGCACAAGTCAATACGTTT
>Ga0066372_10000144_pt1 | contig 23908 bp, 21 predicted proteins | sample Knorr_S15_td_250_FD_77011 | JGI IMG/M metagenome (GOLD analysis project Ga0066372, IMG submission 77011) | Marine microbial communities from Southern Atlantic Ocean transect - Knorr_S15_td_250_ad_251m_LV_A | ecosystem: Environmental > Aquatic > Marine > Oceanic | place: Southern Atlantic ocean... | reverse complement strand
TAAATTTTTTTCTATAATTAATAAAAGCAGACATAAAACCACCAGGACCTTCTGCTAAACCAATATATCTCATATTTTTTTTTGTTTTACTTATTAAATCAAATTTAACAATAAAATGGTCGGGGCGGAGAGATTCGAACTCCCGACCCCTGGTCCCAAACCAAGTGCGCTACCAAATGACTCTCTAAGACTCATACAGACTCACTCAGAGTCATTTAAACGTTGTGAGTCTACTAGATTCCAAAAAGAAAAATCCTTCTCTTTGACTCTCTGTGAGTCTTTAAACTGGTTAACATCGTTTTCGTCCATTTTTCTGTCTTTTCTATCTATAGATATCCCCGCTAGGGGGTGTGGCCCTTACCTCGGATATTGGGGCACAGATATGGCACAGCGAGCTTGTCAAATCGGCCTTCATCTGGCAATGTGAAGCAGTGCTTCAAAACAGTGAAAACGAGAAGGGTAGGGAAACTCTGCATTTTGGCTTGAAGGGTTGTGTCACTGGTTAGGATATTTTAGGGGCCCCTGATTACAAATCAGGTGCTCTACCAGTTGAGCTAAGTCGGCAAACACATGATTTATTTAGCATGGAAGCAGTTAAGTTTGAAGTTTTCTCTTATATGTTTTTTATATATGGTTTTTAAAACCAAAACCTCTAATTAGACATCAAGAATATAGTCTCTCTAAGACTCACTCAGACTTAATATATAAATTTCAATATTAGATATAGAAATATTAGATACGAAAATATATTATCACCACAATCTTAAGAGAATCAATTAGGGAGTTGAAAATGCGACTATCTGAACCGAGAATTAACCCACTAGAAGAAGAAGATTGGAATAGGGATGTGAAGGAAATGATGAAACCGTTTATCAATCAGGGAAGAGTATTTAATATTTTTAAAACACTCGCTCATCACCCTGATTTAGCTAGACGTTGGATGGTTTTTGCCAATCATATATTAGGTAAATCGACATTATCTGATAGAGACAGAGAGCTTCTGATTCTGAGAATAGGTTATCTCTGTCAATCGGGTTATGAATGGGGTCAGCATGTTCAAATTGCTAAAAGGTGTAATATGAGCGATGATGAAATCAGGTCAACAAAGACAGGACCTCAAACAATAGGTCTATCTACAAAAGATAAAGTGTTGATGCAAGCCGTTGATGAATTGCACGAAGATTCTTTTATCTCTAATGAAACTTGGCTGAATCTTTCTGATTATTTTAATACAAAGCAATTGATGGATATTGTTTTCACGGTAGGGCAATACAATCTTGTTTCAATGGCATTAAATAGTTTTGGAGTTCAATTAGATAAAGGATTGCCTGGATGGGATGTTTAGGTAAAAAAATCAATACAGGATAGTTAAGAAAAAAAGTTAAACTAAATATTAATTAACTTTGAAGTTAAGTTTTAATTCGAGAGTGCCAAGCATTATTCCTGGCTGATATTCTATTTTCGTTTCAGGGGTATATTCAAATTTCTCAATTCTATCCATCAAACAATTCCAAGTAATATTTTGCTCAAGTCTTGATATGCCATTTCCAGGACAGGTTCTGTGGCCTTGAGAAAAAGTTAGATGTCTCGCTAAACCTTTCCTTTCTAGATTTAATTGATGAGGACAATCAAATTCAGAAGGATCAACATTTGCAGCGCCGTATCGTAAATGAAGGATAGATCCCTTTGGCACTTGGATTCCTTGAAAAATTTCATCTTGGGTAGTCATACGAGTTGATAAACCTTGAGTAGGTGATCTAATACGTAAAGATTCTTCCACAAAACCACTAATTTTATCTCTATCGTTTTTTAATTCTATGTAAAGATCATGATTTTCAATGAGTATTTGAGCTTGATGTGCAATAGCATATTGAGTGGTCTCTAATCCACCAATAATCATCGCATAAGCGACACCTACTATTTCAAGATCAGTCAGTTTTCTATCAAAAGGTTCGTAAACAACATTTGTTAAAAAAGAGATCATATCCTCTTTAGGATTTTTCTTTTTTTCTGCAACTTTATCAACAACATAATCTGTAAACTCTGTAAGAAGAGCTCTCATTTCTGTGGTTTGTTCCTTTGTAAGAAGATTTCTATGACCTTGTCCATAAACAAATGGCATAACCATCGCGTCACCCCATTTTTTATGCAAAGGTATATCCTCAAGAGGGAAACCAATTACGTTTGCCATTACCATCTGTGGAAGAGGCATAGCAAATTCAGATACGAATTCTACTTTTCCAGAATCAATCCAATTATCAATTAGTTTATTTGTTGCGTCAGTAATCATTTTAGTATGTCTGGAAGCACCTGGACCAACCCATGGATCAGTTAATTGTCTTTTATGAGCTTTCCAGAGTTCTTCATTTGGTCTTAGATTTTGAATAGAGGTTTGCATGGCATTAAGAAAAGATGGATCATGGCGACTGATCATTTCTTCCTCGTTTTCTTTTTGGAAACCAGCTACCCCACTACTTGCTTCTGAATCCAATTCTTTTACCACTGGCGGAGGAAAGCGAATTATATCTTTAACAACTAAGGCTATATCTTCATATTTAGATAAGATAAAACCATCAGTGTCTTTTGTTGTTCCTTCGCCTGGTATTTTATGGACTGGTGCTTCAGCGTGAAGAAATTCATAAGACTCATACCAGTATTTTTGTGCGCCAGGAGCAAAGAGATCAACCTCGTTTAGAGACATTGGGCATTTTGCTAAATTTTCATCTTTATTTTTTTCTGACATGTTCTTATAAACTAGTGTAGAAAATTTGCATTATTGGTTGTTCTTATATAAGGCATCAAGAGTTTCCCCATAAGCTTCTCTAACTTTATGTCTCCTTATTTTCATTGTTGCTGTAAACATTCCATTATCGGTTGAAAATGGTTCACTTACAACAATATATTTCCTTATCTTTTCAATTTGAGAAAGGTTTTTATTGGCTTCGTTGACGGCTTCAGTAATATTTTTTTCCAGTTCGTCTTCATTTAATTTTTTACTTAATTCTGGATCAGGAACGATAATTGCTACAAGATAAGGTCTTCTATCTCCCGAAACCATTGCTTGTTGGATAATACTATGAAAAGTAAGAGCTGACTCTGGCCGAATGGGAGCAATATTATCCCCACCTGAATTAACTATTATTTCTTTTTTTCTATCTATTATAGTTATGTAACCTTCACTATCTATTTTTGCAATATCGCCGGTGTGAAGCCATCCATCTATAATTGTTTCAGCAGTCTCTTTTTCTTGTTTCCAATATCCTTTCATTACACAATCACCTTTTACCAGAAGTTCATTTTCATCAGATAGTTTGACTTCAACTCCTTTTATAGCCGGACCAACAGTTTCTATTTTTGGTTTATTTGGTGGGTTAGCACTTATTAGGGGGCTGGATTCAGTTTGACCATAACCTTGAATAATTCTTATCCCTAATGAGAAAAAGAAATATCCTATATCAGGGTTCAACGCGGCTCCGCCTGAAATAAATGCCACAAGTTTTCCACCAAATCTTTTAGATATTTTCTTTCTAACCAATGAGCAATATGTATAGTGCTCTAGTTTCTCTAGGAAGTTTAATTTTTCTGTTAGATTCTTCTTTCCTAATTTCAATGTTCTAAAAAAAGCAAATTCTAGAATTTTTCCTTGAAGTCTTATTTGAAGTTTTATCCTGTCATAGAGAATCTCAAAGAGTCGAGGCACGGCTGTTGAAAGAGTAGGTGAAACTTCTAAAAGGTTAGAAGCGAACTTTTCAGGGCCTTCAGAAAAATATATCTGGGCCCTTATATATATTTGAAGAAAAATAGCCATATATTCATATGCGTGAGCCAGCGGTACTAAAGATAAATATGTATGATCTATTTTACCAACCTGCATTACTAATTCTTCGGCCCCTATTAAATTAGAATATATAGATTTGTGGGTTAACATTACCCCTTTTGGTCTTCCGCCAGTTCCAGATGTGTAAATGATGCAACTAACATCATCTCTTTCTATTATATTAAGATTATACAATGAGCTTTTAATATCATTTTTTCCAATATCTAGGAGCTCTTCAAAACCTGTAATTTTAAGGTGTTCGGGAGTAAAACCCTGATATTCATCAATTATAATTAAAAGCTTACAAATTTCATTTTTGTTAATAGCCAAAGCAATTCGATTTGCTAACACATTATTAGAGACTATTACGGCTTTGGCTTCAGAATGTTCTATTATAAATCTATGATCTTCTTCGGTATTTGTAATAAATGCCGGTACTGTTATAGCGCCTAAAGTTATTATTGCGAGGTTCGATATTACCCACTCTGGTCGATTCTCTGAAACTATAACTACCTTATCACCTGGGCCAATCCCATAGGATTTAAGTCCGGCGGCAACTTGCTTTACTTTTTCTTCAGTTTCCTTCCATGATAAAGATAACCATTGTCCATTTTGTTTTTTCCATAGAAATGGTTTTTCATTCATTTCTAATGATCTTTCAAAGAATAAATTGGGTAAGGTTATGTGTTCCATAATTACAATCTTAGTTGAATAGTTTAGTTATTCAATTGATAAAGCGCGATAGCAGCGCTGGTGCCAACATTTAAAGTCGAAAAAGATATATCAGAATTTTCTATTCTAGCCAAATAATCACATTTTGTTTTTGTTAATCTTCTTAAACCTTTCCCTTCAGACCCTAAAACAAGAACTTTATTTTGTCTTTTATCAAAATTTAGATTCTTAAGTGATATATCACCATTCTCATCTAAACCTATGATTATATATCCTTTTTTTGATAAATCTTTTAATGTATTTGATAAGTTAGATACCTCCACTAACTTTATACTCTCGAGTATTCCCGATGCAGCCTTTGCAAGCGCTCCACTTTCTCCTGGGCTATTTTTTTTCGTAGTAATGACAACAGACCCGCCAAAAAATTTAGTAGTTCTCATTATTGAGCCAATATTTTGAGGATCTTTTACTTGATCTAAAACCACTATAATATTTTGACCTTTAATTGATTCCTTGTAGTCAGCTTTTACAAGTGGTTTTGTTTCTAAAACGATACCCTGATGGATCTTTCTATTAGGAAATAATTTGTCAATATCAGAGTTTTCTTTAATCTCAATATTCAGCCCATCAAAACCTTCTAATTTTGTTAATATAGGTAAATTATTTCTTGAGACGTAGATTTTCATTAAGATTCTGTTTTTGTTATTGATTGCAGCAATTACACTATGAATACCCCATAAATAATAAGGTGTATTTTTTTTTCTGTTATTGTGTTTTTGTTGCTTCATAAAGTAAAATCAGGAAATCTTAATTGAATATGTTATTATTTAAAAAAGTTCATAAAATCAATATTTTATAGATTTTTTTGAAATTTAGTATATCCTTTACTTTAATAATTTGCTTTAGGGTATTGACTTTCCTTTCGGAAGGCACAATAACCTGTTTTGCTTTGGTTTTAAAGAAACGGTAAGCTCTCCGACAATTTTGGAGGGGTGCCCGAGTGGTTAAAGGGGACGGGCTGTAAACCCGTTGGCTATGCCTACGTTGGTTCAAATCCAACCCCCTCCACCAGTTGTAGGGCTTCTGGGTGGAAGGATTAGCGGGTGTAGCTCAATGGTAGAGCAACAGCCTTCCAAGCTGAAGATGAGGGTTCGATCCCCTTCACCCGCTCCAAGTAAAATTGGAAGCAATTTTATTACCGTGAATAACGGTTTAATTTCGGGAGAAAAATATTATGGCGAAAGAAAAGTTTGAACGTACCAAGCCTCACTGCAATATAGGAACAATTGGCCATGTTGATCATGGAAAAACAACACTTACTGCAGCAATTACAAAAGTCTTATCTGAAGATGGCAAGGCTGAGTTTTCCTCATTTGATCAGATTGATAATGCCCCGGAGGAAAAAGAAAGAGGAATAACAATCGCAACGTCTCATGTAGAATATGAAACGGAAAACAGACATTATGCTCATGTTGACTGCCCAGGACACGCAGACTATGTAAAAAATATGATTACAGGTGCCGCACAAATGGATGGTGGAATCTTAGTTGTATCAGCTGCAGATGGCCCCATGCCACAAACTAGAGAACATATTTTGTTGGCGAGACAGGTTGGCGTACCTGCTTTGATTGTATTCCTAAATAAAGTTGACCAGGTTGATGACGAAGAACTTCTTGATCTTGTCGAAATGGAAGTAAGAGAATTACTAACCGAATATGAATTTCCTGGAGATGATATACCAATAATAAAGGGTTCAGCCTTATCAGCTTTGGAGGGAAAAGATGATGAAACAGGTAAGAATGCTATTTTAGAATTAATGAAGTCAGTAGATGAATATGTGCCTCAACCGGAAAGACCAAAAGACCAACCTTTCTTGCTGCCTATTGAGGATGTTTTTTCTATTTCTGGAAGAGGAACTGTTGTTACTGGAAGGGTTGAACGTGGCATTGTTAATGTAAATGATACAATAGAAATTGTTGGAGTTAAGGATACTCAGACAACTACTTGTACTGGTGTTGAGATGTTTAGAAAGCTTTTAGATCAGGGTGAAGCTGGTGATAATGTTGGTGTTCTTTTAAGGGGTATTGATAGAGATCAGGTTGAAAGAGGGCAGGTTCTATGTGCCCCTAAATCTATCACCCCTCATACAAAGTTCAAGGCTTCAGCTTATATTCTAACTAAAGAAGAAGGTGGAAGACATACACCTTTCTTTACAAGTTATCGACCACAATTTTATTTCAGAACTACAGATGTTACTGGCGTTGTTTCTTTAGATAAGGGCACTGAAATGGTAATGCCAGGAGATAACGTGGAGATGAATGTCGAATTAATTGTACCTATTGCTATGGAAGAGAATCTTAGATTTGCTATCCGTGAAGGCGGAAGAACTGTTGGATCGGGGGTAATTTCAAAAATTATTGAATAATTTGGAGGAGTGTAGCTCAATTGGCTAGAGCACCGGTCTCCAAAACCGGGGGTTGGGGGTTCGACTCCCTCCACTCCTGCCAAGGTGTTCTTTGTATTATATTTAAGGATAAAAAAGTTAATGTCTAAAACAGGACCTATACAGTTTATTCAAGAAGTTAGAAACGAAGTCTCAAAAGTAACTTGGCCTTCAAGAGGTGAAACTCTAACAACTACCTTAATTGTTTTTATTTTTTGTTTAATTGCTGCAATTTTTTTCTTTCTTGGCGATCAAATTATGAGTTTTGGAATTAAATTAATACTCGGTATAGGGAATTAAGAATGTCAAAAAGTTGGTATATAGTTCACGCTTATTCAAATTTCGAGAAAAAAGTTGCCGAATCAATTAAAGAAAGGGCTGCACTCGCCGATCTTGAATCTTCATTTGAAGAAATAATTGTACCGACTGAAGAGGTAATTGAAATAAAAAGAGGAAGAAAAATTAATTCAGAGAAACGATTTTTTCCTGGATATGTTTTGGTGTATATGAATTTGACTGACGAAACTTTTCATTTAGTTAAGAATACTCCGAAAGTAACAGGTTTCTTAGGGTCTGATCATGGCACTAAACCTCATCCAGTTTCCCAGGAGGAAATAGATAGAATTATTAACAGAATTAGAGAGGGCGCGGAGAGCCCGCGGCCTTCCGTTGTTTTTGAAATAGGTGAACAAGTAAGAGTTTCAGACGGTCCATTCGCATCATTTAATGGGTCAGTTGAAGAAGTTGACGAAGAAAGAACAAAACTCAAAGTTGCGGTCTCGATTTTTGGAAGACCTACCCCAGTAGAATTACAATATTCACAAGTCGAAAAGTTATAATTAGGTATCATTTATTATGGCCAAAGAAATACAGGGTTATTTAAAATTACAAGTTCCAGCTGGACAGGCTAGTCCTTCACCTCCGATTGGACCTGCTTTAGGCCAAAGAGGTTTAAACATTATGGAATTTTGTAAGGCTTTTAATGCGCAGACACAAAACGAAGAACAAGGAGCCCCACGCCCCACAATAATTACTATTTATGTTGATAAATCATTTGATTTCATTATAAAGACTGCTCCAACAAGTTATTTATTAAAAAAAGCCGCAAATATAGAAAAAGGATCAGGAAATACAGGCGTGGAGATATGTGGGTCTGTCACCCCAGCCCAATGCAAAGAAATAGCGGAAACCAAAATGCAGGATTTAAATGCATTTGATCTTGATGCTGCTGTCGAAATAGTCAAAGGATCAGCAAGATCTATTGGTTTAGAGGTAAAAGAATAATATGAACAAAAGAAGCAAAAGATATAATGAGAATGTAGGTAAGGTAGAAGAAAGCAAGATATATGATCTTACAGATGCTTTGACTATTATTCAGGAGAGCTCAAACTCAAAATTTGACGAAACCATTGATATTTCTCTTAACTTAAATATTGATCCCTCACAATCAGATCAATCTGTTAGAGGTATGATAAACTTACCAAACGGGATTGGCAAAGATATAAGAGTAGCGGTTTTTGCTAAAGGTGAGAAAATTGATGAAGCAAAGTCAGCTGGCGCAGATATTGTTGGTTCAGAAGAGTTAATTGAAGAGATTTCTTCAGGAAAAATCGATTTTGATAGGTGTATTTCAACTCCTGAGATGATGCCAACCGTTGGAAAATTAGGTCAAGTACTTGGGCCAAAAGGTTTGATGCCTAATCCCAAGCTTGGGACTGTTACTAATGATATAAAAAGTGCAGTAGAATTAGCAAAATCAGGATCTGTAGAATTTCGAGCTGAAAAATCTGGCATCGTGCATGCCGGAATTGGAAAAGTGAGCTTTTCTAAAGATGCTCTTCATCAAAATATTTTAGAATTTGTAAACGCTGTTAAGAAGGAAAAGCCAAATACAGCTAAAGGTAGTTTTTTAAAAAAGGTTTCACTCAGCTCCTCAATGGGAGTTGGGTTAAATATTGATACAGGAGTTTTTTATTAACTTCTGTGTCAAGTGTGTCACTTGTTGGCATACAACTGTCCTAGATTATGGGTGTTTCGACTTAAAGTAATTTTTACTCCCGTATGAGACATTTAAAATAGTGAATAAGTTTTAATTTATTCATTACATTATTTAAGGGCAGCCTGGGTCTATAGATTTTTCTATAGATCGCGTGTTAAGAGAGTCCTAAATTTAAAGGATGCCTTTGGAGGAAAATATGGATAGAGAAAGTAAAGAAAGAGTAGTTTCATCATTAAATAAACAATTTTCTGAATCTAATCTTTTAATATTAACTCATAACAATGGTCTTTCTGTTGGAGAAATAACTAGTCTTAGGAGTCAACTTAGAGAAACAGACTCTACTTTACGGGTTACAAAAAATAGCCTATCAAAGATAGCAATTTCTAACACTCAAGCCGAGGTTCTTTCAGATCAATTAAACGGACCAATTGCCATAGTATTTTCTAAAGAATTATCATCTCAACCTAAGATTCTCTCCAATTTTTCAAAGGACCATGAAAATTTTTCAATAGTTGGTGGTTTTATGGAAGGAGAGATTATTGATAAGGAAACTATTAACACACTTGCTTCATTACCCTCATTTGATGTTCTTAGGGCCACTTTATTAAGTATGCTATGTGCATCAGCAACAAGCTTAGCAGGAATTTTAAATCGACCTGGAGGTAAATTAAATCAGGTCATTTATGCTAAAAGCAAAGAGGATAAAGTAGCATAATTTTATTTTTTATAATTTTTTTAGGAGAAAATAATGGCTGATTTAGAAAAAATTGCCGAAGAGTTATCAAAGTTAACCGTTCTTGAGGCTTCGGAATTATCAAAGATTCTTGAAGAAAAGTGGGGAGTTTCTGCTGCAGCACCAGTAGTGGCCGCCGCTGCACCTTCAGCAGAAGGTGATACAAGTGGAGAAGAAGAAAAAGATTCTTTCACTATAGTGCTCACAGAAATAGGGGATAAGAAAATCAATGTTATTAAAGAAGTAAGAACTGCTACTGGCTTAGGACTAAAAGAGGCTAAAGAACTTGTCGAGGGCGCCCCAAAAGATATTAAGGAAGGTGTTTCTAAAGATGAGGCAAATGAAATTAAAGAAAAGCTTGAAGCCGCTGGAGCAAAAGTAGAACTAAAATAATAACTAATCTTATTTACATAGGTAAAATATATGGCTGACAATTTTAATGTAAGAAAAAGAATAAGGAAATCCTTTCAAAGGATAGAAGAAGTAGCTGAAATGCCTAACCTTATTGAGGTGCAAAGATCATCTTACTCTTTGTTTTTACAGCAAAATGAGAAAGACGAAGAAAGACTAGACAAGGGACTTCAAAATGTTTTTAGTGGGGTCTTTCCGATTCATGACTTTTCTGAAACCTCAACGATTGAATATATCTCTTATTCTTTTGATGAGCCAAAATTTGATACAATAGAATGTATTCAAAGAGGTCTTACATATGCTGCGCCTTTGAAGGTTACGTTACGCTTAATAGTTTTTGATCTTGATGAAGATACATTAGTAAAGACTGTTAAGGATGTTAAAGAGCAAGATGTCTATATGGGTGATTTACCTCTTATGACTGATAATGGGACTTTTATTATAAATGGCACTGAAAGAGTTGTTGTTTCGCAAATGCATAGAAGCCCGGGAGTATTTTTTGATCATGATAAAGGTAAAACACATTCTTCAGGAAAGATCTTGTATGCAGCGCGCATAATACCTTACAGAGGTTCTTGGCTAGATTTTGAATTTGATGCGAAAGATATTGTTAATGCAAGAATCGATCGTAAGAAAAAAATACCCGCAACAACCATTTTGTATAGTTTAGGCTATAGCTCTGAAGAAATATTATCAATCTTTTATAAGGTTGAGAAATATACGAGAGTTAAAGATAATTGGAAGAAGCCATTTATTCCAGATAATCTTAAAGGTCTTAAATCGATCTTTGATATAAAAGATGAAAAAACTGGAAAAATTATTATTGAATCTGGAAAAAAAATTACTCCTAGACTTCTGAATCAATATGAAAATATCAAAGATCTAAAGATTGAAAACGAAGAGTTGATAGGGAAATATATTGCCAAAGATTTGGTAAATAATAAAACAGGTGAAATTTTTGCTGAGGCAGGTCAAGAAATTACTGAAGAATTATTAGAGACTTTTACAAATGAAAAAATAAACAACATACCGATCTTACTAATCGATGGAATTAACTCAAGTGCCTTTGTCAGGAATACGCTAGCAATTGATAAATCGTATGATCAGAATTCAGCACTTTTTGAGATTTACAGAATCTTACGTCCTGGTGAACCGCCTACTGTAGAAAGTGCAGGTGCATTATTCAAAACCCTATTCTTTGAAAATGATAGGTATGATCTTTCTGATGTAGGTAGAGTTAAGCTTAATTTGAGATTAAATTTGGATATTTCAGATACATTAAGAGTTCTTACTAAAGAAGATATATCCTCTGTCTTAAAGACCTTAGTAGATATAAGAGATGGAAAGGGAGAGATAGATGATATAGATAATTTAGGAAATAGGCGCGTACGTTCTGTCGGCGAACTCATGGAAAATCAATTTCGAATAGGTCTTCTTCGTATGGAAAGATCAATAAAAGAAAGGATGAGCTCTATTGATGTTGATGCTGTGATGCCTCAAGACATTATAAACGCAAAACCAATAGCTGCATCTATCAGAGAATTCTTTGGTTCCTCGCAATTATCTCAATTTATGGACCAAACTAATCCTCTTTCAGAAATCACTCATAAAAGAAGAGTCTCTGCATTGGGCCCAGGAGGACTTACGAGAGAAAGAGCCGGCTTTGAGGTTAGAGATGTTCACCCAACACATTATGGAAGGATCTGCCCGATAGAGACCCCGGAAGGTCCAAACATTGGTTTAATAAACTCTTTAGCAACTTATGCTAGAATTAATAAATACGGATTTATTGAAAGTCCATATCTAAAAATTATCAAGGGAGCTAAGACTAATGAAATTGTATATCTTTCAGCTATCGAAGAGGGTAGGTATCGAATTGCTCAAGCTGACGAAATAATTGATAATAATGGTAAATTTTTAAGTGATTTAATTAATTGTAGACATGATGGTGGTTTTGACCTTGTAACTCCCGAGCAGGTAGATTTTATGGATGTAAGCCCAAAACAGACTGTCTCAGTGGCTGCCTCATTGATACCATTCTTAGAAAACGATGATGCTAATAGAGCCTTAATGGGTTCAAACATGATGAGACAAGCTGTACCTCTTCTATCTAATGAGGCACCCTTGGTAGGCACAGGAATGGAATCCTTAGTTGCAAGGGACTCTGGTTCTGCCTTAACAGCAACAAGAGATGGAGTAGTTGACCAAGTGGATTCTCAGAGAATTGTTATTCGATCTAAAGGAGATTTAGAAAAAGGAGACCTAGGAGTTGATATATTTAATCTAAAGAAGTTTCAAAGATCAAACCAATCAACCTGTATAAATCAAAGACCTTTAGTTAGGGTTGGAGATGATGTTAAGGAAGGAGACATTATTGCTGACGGACCATCGACAGATAGAGGCGAGTTAGCACTTGGAAAAAATGTATTAGTCGCTTTCATGCCATGGAATGGATACAATTTTGAAGATTCAATTTTATTATCCGAGAGGTTAGTAAAAGACGATGTGTTTACTTCTATTCATATTGAAGAGTTTGAAGTGATGTCAAGAGACACAAAACTTGGATCTGAAGAGATTACCCGCGACATACCAAATGTTGGCGAAGAAGCCTTAAGAAACTTAGATGAGTCAGGCATAGTTTATATAGGCGCGGAAGTTAAGCCTGGCGAAATTTTGGTAGGAAAGGTTACACCAAAAGGTGAAAGTCCAATAACGCCAGAGGAAAAACTTCTAAGAGCAATTTTTGGAGAAAAAGCCTCAGATGTTAGAGACTCATCCCTTCGATTGCCTCCTGGAACGAGCGGAACCGTGGTAGACGTTAAAGTGTTTAATCGTCATGGAATAGAAAAAGATGAAAGAGCCCTTGCTGTCGAGCAAGAAGAAATAGAAAGACTCTCTATTGATAGAGATGATGAGATTTTTATCTTAGAAAGAAATGTTTATTCTAGGTTAAGAGATGTTCTTCTTAATAAGATGGTAATATCAGGACCTTCAATATCTAAAGCTAAAACTAAGCTGTCAAGTGAGATCCTTCAAGATTTACCAAATAGATTGTTGTGGGATTTTGTTTTGCAAAATGACGATAACCAATCCGAGGTAGAAAAAATTAGGAATCAATATGAGCAAAGTAAACTTCAAATTGAGAAAAGATTTAATGACAAAGTCGATAAAGTTAGCAGAGGCGATGATCTTCTCCCGGGGGTAATGAAAAGTATAAAAGTTTATGTTGCTGTAAAGAGAAAGCTTCAACCAGGCGATAAGATGGCTGGTAGGCATGGAAACAAAGGAGTTATTTCAAGAATAGTCCCGATTGAGGATATGCCTTACACTGAAGATGGAACACCTGTAGATATTGTTCTAAACCCACTTGGAGTGCCAAGTAGAATGAATGTTGGGCAGATATTAGAAACCCACCTTGGATGGACATGCGCTGGTTTAGGAAAAAAAATTGAGAATGCTATTGAGAAATATGAAAGAGATACAGATATTTCCAAAGTTAAAAATATAATTGACGACATTTATGAAAATAAAGATCTAAATAATTTCAATGATGGTGATTATTTGGAATTTGCTCAAACTTTAGTGAAAGGTGTGCCTATAGCTACACCAGTATTTGATGGTGCTGGTGAAAATGACATAGAAGATTTTCTAGATAAGGCAGATCTAGATCCTAGTGGTCAAGTTTATCTTTATGATGGCAGGACTGGTAATAAATTTGATCGGCCTGTTACAGTAGGTTTTATATATATGTTAAAATTACATCATTTAGTTGATGATAAAATTCATGGTAGATCTGTTGGTCCTTATAGTCTTGTTACTCAACAACCGCTTGGCGGAAAAGCACAATTTGGTGGACAAAGATTTGGTGAAATGGAGGTTTGGGCTTTAGAAGCCTATGGCGCTGCTTATACTTTGCAAGAAATGCTTACAATAAAATCAGATGATGTGGCTGGTAGAACAAAAGTTTATGAATCAATTATTAGAGGTGAGGAAAATTTTGAAGCTGGGGTACCTGAAAGCTTTAATGTTTTAATTAAAGAAATGAGATCACTTGGACTTAATGTAGAATTACAAGAAGACAATCCAAATTAATTAATAACCGATTTATCCTTATAAGGAGAAATAATGAATAAAGAAGTTTTAGATATTTTTAATCAGAATAAGTCTGCTCAAAATTTTGATAGTATACGGATAGGAATAGCAAGTCCTGAGAAAATATTGTCTTGGTCGTATGGAGAAATAAAAAAACCAGAGACTATAAATTACAGAACTTTTAAACCAGAGAGAGAAGGCCTTTTTTGCGCTAGAATTTTTGGACCTGTTAAAGATTATGAGTGCCTTTGCGGAAAATACAAACGTATGAAGTTTAAAGGTATAGTCTGTGAAAAATGTGGTGTTGAAGTTACCCTCTCAAAAGTCAGAAGAGAAAGAATGGGCCATATAGAGCTTGCTGCACCAGTTGCTCACATTTGGTTTTTAAAATCTTTACCCAGTAGGATTGGGTTAATGCTTGATATGATGCTTAAAGATCTTGAAAAAGTATTATATTTCGAAAATTTTATAGTTATGGATCCAGGTTTAACACCCTTAAAAAATCTTCAATTGTTATCTGAAGATGAATACCTTGAAAATCAAGATGAATATGGAGTAGATAATTTTAAGGTTGGAATTGGAGCTGAAGCAATAAGAATACTTTTAGAAAATCTAGATTTAGAAAAAATTAGCCAAGATCTAAGACAGGAAATAAAAGAAACAACAAGTGAATTGAAACCAAAGAAATTAGCAAAAAGATTAAAGGTAATTGAAGCCTTTAAGGAATCCGGCAATCGACCAGAATGGATGATTCTGAAAGTTGTACCAGTTATACCCCCAGAACTTAGGCCATTAGTTCCATTAGATGGAGGAAGATTTGCGACTTCAGATTTAAATGATTTATATCGAAGAGTAATCAATAGAAATAATAGGTTAAGAAGACTAATGGACCTTAGGGCTCCAGATATAATTATTAGGAACGAAAAAAGAATGTTACAAGAAGCTGTTGACGCTCTTTTTGATAACGGAAGGAGAGGAAGAGTTATAACAGGTTCTAACAAAAGACCCCTTAAATCTCTTTCAGATATGCTTAAAGGAAAACAAGGTAGATTTAGACAGAATCTACTTGGCAAAAGAGTTGATTATTCAGGTAGATCAGTGATTGTAGTTGGTCCAGAGTTAAAACTTCATCAATGTGGATTGCCAAAAAAACTTGCCTTAGAATTATTTAAACCTTTTATTTATTCTAGACTTGAGTCGTTAGGTCTATCCACTACCGTTAAACAGGCAAGAAGGATGGTGGAGAAGCAAACCACTGAAGTCTGGGATATATTAGAGGAAGTAATTAGAGAGCATCCAGTTCTGTTGAATAGAGCACCAACCTTGCATCGACTTGGAATTCAAGCTTTTGAGCCTGTCCTCATTGAAGGTAAGGCTATACAACTTCATCCTTTAGTATGTGCTGCATTCAATGCTGACTTCGATGGGGATCAAATGGCTGTGCATGTTCCTTTATCTTTAGAAGCTCAATTAGAAGCAAGAGTTTTGATGATGTCCACAAATAATATCCTTCATCCTGCTAATGGTGATCCAATTATCGTCCCGAGTCAGGACATTGTTTTAGGTCTTTATTACCTTTCTCAGATGAAACTAAATGAACCTGGGGAAGATAGATATTTTGATAATGTTGAAGAAATAAATTTTGCTCTTGAGGAGAGATCTATCACACTTCATTCAAAGATTAACTATAGGTTTAACTCTATTGTATCTGAAGATAAAGAAACTAGAGTATCCAATAAAGTTGTCACGACACCAGGTAGGATTTTGATTTCAAAAGAATTACCTAATAATGAAAATATTACTTTCAATATTGTTAATAAGTTACTGACTAAGAAAGAGATTTCTAGGATGATAGATGACGTTTATAGGCATTGCGGACAGAAGGAAACCGTAATTTTTTGTGACCATATAATGAAATTAGGATTTGAGCACGCCTGTAAAGCTGGAATTTCTTTTGGTAAAGATGATATGATAATTCCAGAAGAAAAAGAAAACTTAATCCAAGAAACAAACGAATTAACTAAAGAGTTTGAACAACAATACATAGATGGATTTATAACAAAAGGTGAAAAATACAACAAAGTTGTAGATGCGTGGGCAAAATGTACGGATAGAGTTGAGGATAAAATGATGGAGAAGATTTCTTCATCTGAAATAGATAATAACACTAAAAGAGAAAAACCTGTTAATTCTATCTACATGATGGCTCATTCAGGGGCTAGGGGCTCTGCCGCACAAATGAAACAGTTATCTGGCATGAGAGGATTGATGGCTAGACCATCCGGAGAAATAATAGAAACTCCAATTATTTCAAATTTTAAAGAAGGTCTTAATGTTTTGGAATACTTTAACTCTACTCATGGCGCAAGGAAAGGTCTAGCTGATACTGCGCTTAAAACTGCTAACTCTGGATATTTAACTAGAAGATTAGTTGATGTAGCCCAAGATTGCATTGTGATAGAAGATGATTGTAAAACAAATAATGGTCTTACTATAAAACCTGTAATAGAATCCGGTGAAGAGATGGTATCACTCTCCCAGAGAGTGCTAGGAAGAGTTCCATGTGATGATATTATTGATCCAACAAGTAGTGAAGTAATAGTTAAGCGTAAAGAGATTATAGAAGAGCATCACCTACCATTAATTGACCAATCAAATATGCTGGAGATGAAAATTAGGTCAGTTTTGACCTGCAAAACTAAGCGCGGTGTGTGTGCAAAATGTTATGGTAGAGACCTAGCAAGAGGAACCCCTGTTAATATTGGTGAAGCCGTTGGAGTTATCGCTGCACAATCTATTGGTGAGCCTGGTACTCAATTAACTATGAGAACATTCCATATTGGTGGAACAGCTCAAGTTATGGATCAATCCTATATAGAATCTAATAGCGATGGAAAAATAAGAATTAATGATCTTAATGTTTTAGAAGATTCTGAAAAAAGAAAAATTGTAGTGGATCGATCAACTTCGATTTGCGTTATAGATGAAAATGGTAACGAAAGATCCAAACATAAACTAACCTACGGAACCCACTTATTGGTTACTGATGGTCAAGAAGTTAAGAAAAATGAAAGATTAGCCCAATGGGATCCTTATACAACTCCTATTATTACCGAAGCTTCAGGGGAGATAGTGTTTGAAGACTTAATAGAGGGTGTAAGTTTAAGCGAGTTTTCTGATGAATCGACAGGAATCAGCCAAAATGTGGTTGTAGACTGGAAAAACTCAGCAAAGTCTTCCTCGTTAAAACCCGCGATATTAATTCAAAACAAAGGAGGAGAACCTTCGACAATTAAGGATGGGAGAGAGGCCAGATATTTAATGTCAGTTGATGCCATAATATCATCTGACAATGGCTCAAAAGTTTCTGCTGGTGACGTTATTGCTCGGATTCCTACAGAGGGCGCAAAAACTAGAGATATAACAGGAGGTTTGCCTAGAGTTGCAGAATTATTTGAGGCAAGAAAACCTAAAGATCATGCCGTAATAGCGGAAGTAACTGGGAAAGTTGAATTTGCTAGAGATTATAAAAATAAAAGAAGAATTGTTATTCATCCCGTTAATGAAGAAGAAGAAGAGGCAAGTTATTTAATACCAAAAGGAAAACACATTTCTGTTCAAGATGGGGATGTTATTGAACGAGGGGAATATTTAATTGAAGGGAACCCAGCGCCGCATGATATTCTTTCAATTCTTGGTCTTGAAGCACTGGCTGATTATCTTGTTGATGAGGTTCAAAATGTTTACAGATTGCAAGGCGTGACAATAAATGACAAGCATATTGAGGTTATTACACGACAGATGCTCCAAAAAGTTGAGATAGTAGAATCAGGAGATAGTAACTTCCTTGATGCGGAGCAAATAGATAAGATAGAAGCAGACGAAATAAATATTATACTAAAATCCGAAGGAAAGAAGTTAATCCAATATAAACCGGTATTGTTAGGTATTACTAAGGCTTCTTTGCAGACAAGATCATTTATTTCTGCAGCATCTTTTCAAGAAACAACCAGGGTTTTAACGGATGCAGCTGTTAATAGGAAATCAGATTATCTTATAGGATTAAAAGAAAATGTTATAGTGGGAAGGCTAATTCCTGCAGGAACAGGGAGTTCTATAAGGAGGCTTGAGGGAGAAGCAGCTATAAGAGATGAGCTTTTGATATCTGAACGAGAAAAAGAAGAAGAATTAAAGGAAATTGAGTCCTCATAATAGGATTAATTAACAAGGTTTTTCTTGACTGTATCTATTCTGAAAGCTACTAAGACCTTGCTTATGGCAGGTTGTAGGGTTTCCCTAAACACTGTCGCCATTCGCTGGATTTTTATTATTGACTATTTCTAACAGATTATTGTTAGGAATTTTTTTTAGGAAGAATGTCGTTATGCCTACTGTTAACCAATTGGTAAGAAAAAAAAGGGCTAGAGTAATTAAGAGGAACAAAGTTCCTGCTATGGAATCTTGCCCACAAAAAAGGGGTGTTTGTACAAGGGTATATACAACGACTCCCAAAAAACCCAATTCTGCTCTTCGGAAGGTAGCAAGAGTTAGATTAACCAATGGTTTTGAGGTAACAAGTTATATTCCTGGAGAAGGACATAACCTACAAGAACACTCTGTAGTTTTAATCAGAGGTGGCAGGGTTAAGGATCTTCCAGGAGTTAGATATCATATATTGCGTGGAGTTCTTGATACACAAGGGGTATCAGATAGAAAGCAAAGACGATCAAAATATGGAACTAAAAAACCTAAATAAGGTTTTTAAGAATTTATAGGATTAAAAATGTCAAGAAGACATAGAGCAGAAAAAAGAGAAATTTTTCCTGACCCAAAGTTTGGAGATGTAGTTATTTCTAAATTTATGAATAATCTTATGAAAGAAGGAAAGAAATCGGTAGCTGAAAAGATTGTTTATGGTGCTTTTGATGATATAGAAAAAAAACTTAAAACAGATCCGGTTAAGGTTTTCCACGATGCGATTGAGAATGTAATGCCATCAATAGAGGTTAGGTCTAGAAGAGTAGGGGGAGCTACATATCAGGTTCCGGTTGAGGTAAGGCCTGAAAGAAGAAAAGCATTAGCAATAAGGTGGATAATATCCTCAGCAAGATCAAGAAGTGAAGATACTATGGGCAATAGGCTATCGTCAGAGCTTATTGATGCATCAAATAATAAAGGTAATTCAGTAAAAAAACGTGAAGATACCCATAAAATGGCTGAGGCAAATAGAGCGTTCGCTCACTATCGTTGGTAAATTTGGGGAAAAACAATGAGTCGCAAAACACCATTAGAGGATTACAGAAATATTGGCATTATGGCTCATATAGATGCTGGTAAAACAACAACTACTGAAAGAATTTTATATTACACTGGAAAGAATTATAAAATAGGTGAAGTTCACGACGGTGCCGCAACTATGGATTGGATGGAGCAAGAGCAAGAACGTGGAATTACCATTACCTCAGCAGCAACTACATGTTACTGGCAAGATAAAAGAGTTAACATTATTGATACTCCAGGACACGTCGATTTTACAATTGAGGTTGAGCGCTCATTAAGAGTTTTAGACGGTGCTGTAGCCGTTTTTGATTCTGTCGCAGGAGTTGAGCCACAATCCGAAACTGTTTGGAGGCAGGCTAACAAATATAATGTCCCGAGAATGTGTTTCATTAATAAAATGGATAGAGTTGGCGCTGATTTTTTTCGTTGTGTTGATATGATAAAAGATCGTTTGGGTTCTAACCCACTAGTTATCCAACTCCCTATAGGATCAGAAAATATCTATGAGGGGGTAGTTGATCTAATATTAATGAAAGAAATTGTTTGGAAGGAAGAGAATTTAGGAGCAGAGTTCGGATATCAAGATATTCGTGAGGACCTTAAAAAAGAATCTCAAAAATACAGAATAGCGTTAGTTGAGTCTGCAGTTGAACAAGATGATGATGTTATGGAGCAATATCTTGAAGGAAATGAACCCGATGTTAATACCCTCAAAAAATGTATTCGCAAAGGTGTGTTAAATCAAGCTTTCGTTCCAGTGCTTAATGGATCAGCTTTTAAGAATAAGGGAGTTCAACCTCTACTTGATGCGGTAGTGGATTTTATGCCTTCACCAACTGATGTAGAGTCAATTAGAGGTATAAATCCAGATAATGAGGAAGAGATAACAAGAAAGTCTTCAGATAATGAGCCTCTTTCTCTTTTGGCTTTTAAAGTTATGAATGACCCTTTTGTAGGCAATCTTACTTTTGCTAGAATTTACTCGGGTGTATTAGAATCTGGTCAAACCTTAATTAATACGGTTAAGGGGAAAAAAGAAAGAATTGGACGAATGTTGCTTATGCATGCTAATTCCCGGGAAGAAATTAAGGAAGCATTTGCCGGCGATATAGTAGGTCTAGTGGGGCTAAAGGACACTACTACTGGCGATACTTTATGTTTTAGCAAGGATCAAGTGATACTTGAGAGGATGGAATTTCCTGAACCTGTAATAGATGTTGCTGTTGAACCTAAAACAAAGGCTGATCAAGAAAAAATGGGCCTAGCATTACAAAGGCTAGCGAAGGAAGATCCTTCATTTAGGGTAGCTACAGATGAAGAGTCCGGACAAACTGTTATTAGTGGTATGGGAGAGCTTCATTTGGATATTTTAGTCGATAGAATGAAAAGAGAATTTAAAGTGGAAGCAAATGTTGGCGCTCCTCAAGTTGCTTATAGGGAGACATTATCAAAAGAAGCCGAAATAGATTACACACATAAAAAACAATCCGGAGGTGCAGGCCAGTTTGCTAGATTGAAGATTGTTGTTAGTCCCAACAAACCAGGGGAAGGATACGAATTTGAAAGCGAGATAACCGGCGGTGCTATTCCAAAAGAATATATTCCTGGGGTTTCTAAAGGCATATCAAGTATAAAAGATGCAGGAGCCTTAGCAGGTTTTCCAATAATAGATTTCAAGGTAAGATTAGTTGATGGAGCTTTTCATGATGTAGATTCAAGTGTAATGGCTTTTGAAATTGCTGCTAGAGCAGCATTTAGAGAGGTTTGTAAAGATGCTGGAATAAAGTTACTCGAACCCATTATGAGTGTGGAGGTTGTAACTCCTGAAGAATATTTAGGAGATATAATTGGTGATTTAAATAGTCGAAGGGGTCATGTTTCCGGAACAGAATCAAGAGGACCGGCAAGCTCTATTGATTGTATGGTGCCCTTGGCAAATATGTTTGGTTACGTAAACAACTTAAGGTCAATGTCTCAAGGAAGAGCAGTATTTACAATGCAATTTGATCATTATCAAGAAGTGCCAAAAGCGGTTTCCGAAGAGATAATATCAAAACTAGCTTAAAATTTGGAGAGTTATAGATGAAAGAACAAAATATTAGAATACGTTTGAAAGCCTATGATCATAGAGTTCTTGATTCTTCAGCTAAAGAAATCCTTGAGACAGCAAAAAGAACTGGTGCTGATGTTTGTGGGCCAATTCCATTACCGACGAGAATAGAAAAATTTACCGTTTTAAGGGGTCCACACGTAGATAAAAAGAGCAGAGAACAATTTGAAATAAGAACCCATAAAAGATTAATGGATATTATTGATCCGACACCTCAAACAGTAGATGCATTAATGAAACTTGATCTAGCGGCGGGTGTTGATGTTGAGATCAAACTGTAATTAAGGAAAAAAATGAGAACTGGATTAATATGTAAGAAATTAGGAATGAGTCAGATTTATTCTGATGAAGGCTCTCATGTTCCAGTAACTATCCTTCACCTTGATGACTGTCAGGTAGTGTCTTTAAAGACCGAAGAAAAACATGGATACTCTGCGATTCAAGTTGGAGTCGGGAAAATAAAGGAAAAAAAATTATCAAAGCCATTAAGAGGGCATTACAAGAAAAACAATGTAGAGCCTAAACTAAAATTAACAGAATTCAGGGTTGATCCCGAGAATATAATAGACCCAGGTTCTGAATTAATTGCTTCCCACTTTATAACTGGTCAACTAATTGATGCTTCCGGAATATCTATAGGTAAGGGTTTTGCAGGTAGCATGAAAAGACATAATTTTAGTGGGCTTAGAGCTTCTCATGGGGTTTCGATTAGCCACAGAAGTCATGGATCAACCGGACAATGCCAAGATCCCGGAAAGGTCTTTAAAGGAAAAAAAATGGCTGGTCATATGGGTAATTCTCGAGTTACCACTCAGAACCTAGAGGTAGTTAGGGTTGATCCAGATGAAGGTTATATTTTTGTTAAAGGTTCAGTTCCTGGACCTAAAGGTGGGTGGGTTATATTAAAAGATTCTGTAAAATCCAAATTACCCGAAAATGTTCCACTGCCGACAGCTATAAAAGTTAATGATAAAGAAGACAAACCTAAAGAAGAAAAGAATGATCAACTTGAAAAAAATGAATTATCTGAAAAATCAACTGACGAAGGATTCAAAAAAGAAGAAGTAAAAGAACAAGCTGGAGATGAAGTTGAGGGAGTCGAATCTAATGATAGTTGACCTTATAAATCTTGAAACTGAAAAAAAATCTTCTCATGAGTTAAATGACACTATTTTTGGCCTTGACCCAAGAAAAGACATCTTACACCGTGTTGTTACTTGGCAACTTGCAAAAAGAAGGTCAGGCTCTCATAAAGTGAAGACAAGAGGCGAGATAAAAGGTAGTACAAGGAAAATTATGAAACAGAAAGGTTCTGGATCGGCAAGACACAGCACTAGAAAAGTTAATATTTTTAAAGGTGGTGGTGTAGCTTTTGGTCCCTTACCAAGAGATCACTCAACTAAACTACCAAAAAAAATTAGAAGTTTGGGTTTAAAACTTGCCCTTTCATCAAAAGCTAAGAATAAAGAGTTGGTCGTTTTGGATGAGTTACCTGAAAAAGAAACCATTTTTAAGGATTTAAGAAACAAGATAGGTAAATTTGATTTAGAAAATTCATTAATAATAAATGATTTTGAGAAAGAAAATAATTTTACAAAAGCTGCAAGAAATATTAAGAATATCGATTTCCTGAAGGTGGAGGGAATAAATGTTTATGATATTTTAAGAAAAGAAAAAATTGTAATAACTAAAGGTTCTCTAAAAAATATTGAAGAGAGGCTACAATGAGTAAAAACAATTTTAATATTCTAAAGACTCCAGTAATTACTGAAAAATCAACTCTCCTTTCTGAATCCAATAAGGTTCTCTTTAAAGTGGATGTTAAATCCACAAAGGTTCAAATCAAGAGAATGGTTGAAGAAGTATTTAAGGTAAAAGTGAAGTCTGTAAATACTTTGAACCGTAAGGGTAAGGTTACGAGATTCAAAAACATAAAAGGAAGAAGAAAAAACTTTAAGCACGCTATTATTACCCTCGAAGAGGGACAGACTATTGATACCATGAGCGCGATTTAAGGATAACAATATGGCATTAAAACAATACAAACCAACCAGTCATGGACAAAGAGGTCTAGTACTTGTAGATAAATCGAATCTTTCAAAGGATAGACCTCTTAAAGGTCTGACCGAAGGTTTATCAAAAAAAGCTGGTAGAAATAATAAAGGACGCATTACTGCTAGAAGGCGAGGAGGAGGACACAAAAGGCTTTATCGTAAAATTGATTTTAAAAGGAATAAACTAGACATATCTGCAGTTGTCGAAAAAATCGAATATGACCCAAATAGATCTGCTTTCATAGCACTAATTAAATACGAAGACGACGAATATAGATATATTCTTGCGCCCCAAAG
>Ga0066372_10000143_pt1 | contig 23951 bp, 22 predicted proteins | sample Knorr_S15_td_250_FD_77011 | JGI IMG/M metagenome (GOLD analysis project Ga0066372, IMG submission 77011) | Marine microbial communities from Southern Atlantic Ocean transect - Knorr_S15_td_250_ad_251m_LV_A | ecosystem: Environmental > Aquatic > Marine > Oceanic | place: Southern Atlantic ocean... | reverse complement strand
TAATTGAAATAGACTCAGCCTCTGGTGACGGCGGTGTGGGTGAAATACGTAGGTTGGTGGAGAAGGCGATGTACGCGCCAGTAAGTAGCCGCTACAAGGTATATATACTTGATGAAGTTCATGCGCTAGGAAGTGCTCAGGCCTTCACCGCGTTGCTTAAGGTATTGGAAGAGCCTCCGCCTCACGTGATTTTTGCCTTCGCGACCACTGAAGTTGATAAGGTAATTCCGACAATCTTATCAAGATCACAGAGATTTGATTTATCGCGTATTCCAATGGATACCGTGATAAAAAGACTTACTCAGATTGCAAACAGTGAAGGATTCAAGATTGAGGACGCAAGTTATAAACTAATAGCACGATACGCTACAGGGTCACTTCGTGATGCAGTGAATGCATTGGATCGTGTGACTGCATCGTTTGGTCCAAGCCCTAATGTAGAAGAGATTCGAGCCAGCCTTGGCCTGACGATGGACGATCGTGCTATCGGAATTGCGGCTTCAATATTTGGTTATGATCTGAAATCTAGCCTTATGTCGGTTAACTCGGCAGTTGCAGATGGCATTAATATTAGAAAACTCGCAGGTGATATTGTTCTTGTTATGCGCGCCGTACTTCTGACAAAGGCGGGTGCCGCTGAGGAACTCGAATTTAATGAAGATTTTCTGGCTGCAATCGAACAACTAGCAAAAGATGAGGCTATTACGGTCGATCAAATTATTGTGGCATTGGAGAACTTGACGCGAGTTACATCTAGTAAATATTTGGGCAGTGAATTTGAACCGCTTCCTCTTGAAATCGCAATATCTACATTAGCTCTTACTAATCACAAGATTGAAATTCAGCCGAATAACATTGGTACATCAGTTAGATCTCAAGAACCTGCGCGTCATGAGAGTTCCGTTAATGTGACAGCGAGCGTCGAGCAGTCAAATTTTAAAGAAGTTAGTAGTACGAGTGATGAGGCTATTAGCGAGCAGCTCGAAAGTGGAGCTAGTCAAACAATTCCAGCAATCACACCAGAGATAGCATCAACTCCGGCAGTGCTGGATTTGGATAGGATTCGTGGTGACTGGGATCTTGTAAAGGAGAATATTCGACAGGTGAGTAAGCCTGCAGAGGCCCTGCTGGCAGCTGCATTTCCGAGGTCATTGGAGGGTAAAAATTTAGAAATAGGATTCTTACATCAAGCTCATCTACAGAATTTCCTGGATCCCAAGAAAACTATAGCTAACGTCGTTCTGCTAGACACACTGGCGACTGCAGTAAGTGAAGTATTTGAGGATTCTTTAACTCTTTCTCTTACTCACTGGCCTGATATGCAAGAACAAAGTGAAGGAGTAACTGAGAGTACGTCAGCTGAGGCAGGACATCTTTTGTCTGAGGCACTGTCTCTTGGTGGAACCTTAATAGAGCAGGAATAGCTGATGACCTTCGGAAATCAAGGACCAATACTCGGCAACACTAACCCATACGGTGGCTCCTCGCCCATTAATAGACTTGTGAGTGCCTTCCATATGCTTCCAGGCATTGGACCTCGCTCGGCACAGAGACTTGCTTATCACGTCCTTCGCTCTCCTGCCTCTGAAGCTCAGGAATTGGCTAGTGCGCTTCTAGACGTCAAAGAAAATATTATTTTATGCGAGTCCTGCCAAAATTTGGCTATCAAGTCGCCGTGTAATCTCTGTGACGATAATGGCCGGTCACAAGATTTGTTGTGTGTAGTGGAAGAACCTCTTGACGTTGTGGCTATTGAGCGTACAGGTGACTTCAAAGGAAATTATCACGTCCTTCATGGTGTAATAGCACCTCGGTCAGGTGTTGGGCCTGAAGACCTGAAAATTGATGAGTTGATGAAGCGGCTTCGTAGTTCGGACGATACGGTCAAGGAGGTCATTCTAGCCACAAATCCTAGTACAGAAGGTGAAGCCACTGCTTTGTACCTTGCCCAGTTGATTCATTCACTTGATCTGAAGGTCACCCGATTAGCCCGAGGCCTACCAACTGGTAGTGACGTTGAGTACGCCGATATTGATACGCTAGGACGAGCTCTTGAATTCAGACATGAGATTTAGTAACGAATTTTGTAGGTTAGGGTAACTACATGAGTTCGCGTGGACCCAGAGTTTATTCGACTCGAGCAATAGTCCTAGGGCAACGTGAATTTGTGGAAGCCGCAAAAGTAATCACGATACTTACTCCAGATGCTGGGAAGCAAGATTCAGTCGCTAAAGGGATACTAAAACCTAAGAGCAGACTAGCCGGTCATTTAGAGCCTGGCACTTATTGTGATCTCGAGCTCGCGGTCGCAAGAAATTTAGATATTATTCGAGAAGCACAGACGATCTCGCGGTTCCGATCGAGCCAACAGAATCTCATGCGACTTACAACGTTGGTATATGTCTTGGAATTAGTTGATAAGTATACGGTCGATGGAACTGGTAGCGACTTATTTGAGCCTTTGCTTATGACACTGGAGCGCTTGGACAGAGGAATAAACCTTTCGGCAGTGGTTCATGGATTTGAACTGAATATATTGGAAATTACAGGATTTAGGCCGTCACTTGATCAATGTATCCATTGTTTAAGTATTGTGGATTCAGTTCAGGCGAATTGGTCGCAAGATGGTGGAGGCATAGTCTGCGGCAGTTGTGTATCTGTTATTCCGAACACCAGTTTGATTGAATCGAGAGTTCTGAAGGTACTTCGAGCCTATCAATCTTGGCCGTATGAAGAATCTGCACGGATCGCGATTGACTCGAGCTTGGAGGGGCAATTGAGTAGAGTAATGCACGGCCTTATGAAGGCTTTTGCCGAACGAGATATCAAATCTGCTGATTTATTAGAGGAGATTAGTTGGCGGACCGAATCATCTAACGGTTGAGGTATGAGCTAATTATTTCGGTCGAAAGTATAGTCGACCAAGTTTTCTAGAATTCTTTTTTCTTCGCACTGCGGAATGTCTTCTAAGCTTATGAGCGCGGCGTCGCACATGTCCCGCGCCATAGCTCTGGACTCTGGAATAATCGTAGTGTCATTAAGTATTTCTTTGATAGCTTTATCTAGATTCGCATTTGTACGGATACCTTCGAAGGCTCTTTTGATCGGATTTTCAGTGGGGTACTTTTGTAAAAATAGAATTGCTGGCAAAGTTAATGTCCCTGACTTTAAATCAGAACCGACAGGTTTTCCCATTTCCTCGGCATTACCAGTGAAATCAAGGATGTCGTCTATCACTTGAAACGCCATCCCAAGATTCATCCCATATTCACGCATTGCCACGATGGTTGTTTCGGGAGCATCACAGACGAGAGCTCCACCCTCTGCCGCCGTTGCAAAGAGTACAGCGGTTTTTCCTTTAATTCGATCTAGATACCGATTGATATCGGTTGAATATTCAAATGTTGTACTGTCTTGTTTTAGTTCACCCTCCGCAATTAGCATGATTGCGGAGGCAAATTTCCTTACAACTATAGGTCTATTTGTACGAGCAATAAAATCAGCTGCATTGGCAAACATATAGTCACCCAACATTACGGATGCAGCATTCCCAAAAAGTGAATTAGGAGTTGGTTGTCCTCGACGCTCGTCGGCTTCATCGATTACATCATCATGGACAAGGGTGGCCGTATGCAATAGTTCGACTGATGCGGCTAGAGGAGCAACAAGCTCAATGTCATAAGAGCCGAGCCGAGCTGACAGTAAAGAGATTGCAGGGCGAAGTAATTTACCAGTACCAGCTAGCGCTGCCGATAGCATTTTCTGTAGGAATTCCAGTTCAGGTTCTGTCGCAACAGATCCTATGAGTTGAGTTACGCGCGGCAGATCTGCAGCAACAGGTCCGTACATTAGCGATAGATCAGAGTCAGGCTTCATCAAATATCTCCATTGAAGTCATTCAGTCTAAAAAGTCTATATGCATTTTGGGTACTTGAGTCAGCAATCTTTTGTGAGGGCATTTTTTTCAATGCGCTTACAAATTTTATCGTATCCACAACCAAGGCGGGTTCATTTCTTTTACCCCGATTAGGAACTGGGGCGAGGTACGGCGCATCAGTTTCAACCAAAAGTTTGTTAGTTTCTACCTGTCGTATTACTTCAGGTGTCTCCTTAACATTATCAAATGTCGCGATGCCTGAGATTGAGATTAAAAAACCAAGTTCAACGTATTTTTCAGCGAGCGCAGAGTCACTTGAGAAGCAGTGAATCATACCAATTTCTCGGTCGAGGCCATGATTTCTCGGAACACGGTGAGCCCATTCCTTGAGAATTTTGTAAGTATCGTGATCAGCATTTCGTGAGTGAATCACTACCGGCAAGTCATATTCAATTGCGAGCTCTAATTGATTTTGAAACACAATGATTTGTTGATTGGTCGGCGACAAATTACGATAGTAGTCTAGGCCGATTTCCCCGATTGCACTATATGAGCCAAGTGAGAGCTGTTTCAATAATGTTCTTTCAAGCTGATCGAAGTCTTTAGCGTCATGCGGGTGAACGCCGGCAACACACACTAGATCAATTTCTACTGCCCTAGCTTCTTTTTTCCTTAGTTCTGGATCGATGTCATAACTAATGTCAACGATGCACACCAGTCCAGCGTCGGACGCACGCTGAAGGACCCGAGCTCTGTCACTTGAAAATTCGTGAGACCACAGATGGGAGTGTGCGTCGGTTACATTGGCTAGGAATACATTTTCACTATTGTTTTTCATCTAAATTAGAATTTCTAAGCCACGCCGTTTACGAAAATATCCTCTACCGAGTCTAGATCTAACTTGGCGAAGATAGGTTTTGCTGTCGGCAGCGAAGTTCCTCCATTGATAGCTTGAGGACGCCAATGAGTGAGCGAGTCATCGGAAGAATTGCCAATCATCTCCCAGACTTGTTTACTCGAAAAGGGAAGGATTGGAGTAAGTAAGATTGCTAAATTACTAATTACCTGCAACGCTGTATGCAATGTTTCTCCAGCGTGCGCGAATCCAAGGTTGTCATTCTTTAATGCAGTCCAAGGGGCGCGATCTTCTAGATATTTGTTAGCCGCGGTAGCAACCTGCATGATCTCGTTCAGAGCTTTTCGAAGCTCAATTTTATCGAAGGCTTCTCCGGTTCGTATAAAGGCTTCTTCACTGAGAGTTAATAAAACAGCTGATTCAACAGAGGGTGATGTTGGGGCTGGAGGTATTTTCCCAACAAAATTCTTGTGAGTCATCGCGAGTACTCGGTTTACAAGATTTCCCCACCGCGCTACTAGTTCATCATTATTTCGACGGACAAATTCTGCCCATGTGAAATCTGAATCACTCGATTCAGGCATCGATGCTGTCAATACATATCTAATTGCGTCAGGATGAAAATGGTCGAGCACGTCAGGCACCCAGACAGCGGTACCGCGACTCTTTGAAGCTTTAGTTCCACTCATCATCAAATATTGATTTGCGGGCACGTTTGTCGGTAGATTGAAACCGCCATATCCAAGCAGCATCGCTGGCCAGATTATCGAGTGGAACGGGATGTTATCTTTACCTACAAAGTAGTAACTCTCACTACTACCTCCTAGCCACCAGTCTTTCCAAACATCTGGATTCCCGGTCGTATTTTTGTCAGACTGAGACCATTCAATTGAGGCGGAAAGATATCCTATAACTGCTTCAAACCATACGTATATTCGTTTGGTCTCATAATTATCGAGTGGAACGGGAATTCCCCATGTTAAGTCTCGGGTGATGGACCGGTCCGGAAGTTCATTTCCAACCATTCCCAGGGACAAATTTTTAACCTGCGGCTTCCAGGTTGTTTGGGCAGTTAACCATTCGCTAATGTCTTTGGTGAAGGCCGAGAGTTTTAGGAACCAATGTTTTGATGGTTTCTCTACCGGAGTAGCAGTGGATAATTTCGATCTCGGATTAATTAAATCCAATGCATCAAGCGTTGAACCACAATCGTCACATTGATCTCCCCGCGCGTTCTCTGATTCGCATATAGGGCACGTTCCCTCTACATATCGATCGGGTAAAAATCTTTGTACTTCTGGATCGAAAAGAAGTGTTTGCTCAGCTTCATAGAGAAATCCTTTATTCATCAATGTTAGAAAAAAATCCTGTGTAACATTTATGTGGTTTTTTGTGTTGGTAGAGGTGAACAAGTCAAACGATATCCCAAGTCTCTCAAATGTGTTCAAGAAGGACGAGTGATAGCGATGAAAGACATCTTCCGGTGTAATGCCCTCAGCTTCCGCTCTGACGGTGACTGGAGTACCGTGCGAATCAGATCCGGACACCATGAGTACTCTGTGGCCACGCATTCGCTGATAGCGTGAGAAAATATCTGCGGGTAGGTAAGCGCCAGCTATGTGTCCCATATGTAGGTGATTGTTTGAATATGGCCACGCGACTGCGGCTAATATCGTTCTTTGTGAAAAGTCAGTCACAGAATCCGCCGTTTTTCCCGGTCTGTCGAAGGTCGCATGTTTTTATTCGTTCAATCATAGTCTGAGGATAGCGTCAGTGCTACGTATGGGGTTAGTAAATGTCCAATACCGGTTATTTAGACTCGACATATAAATGCAATCCCCCCCATAGCATCTAATTTGATATCCTTACGGAAAGAGGCGGAGTTAGAAATGGTTACGGGCGAGCCGATACTCAACGAGAATCAGTCAACTCCTTCAAACTACCCTGTGCCGAAAACTCTAGACCGCGCCTATGGGTTTGACGACGTGGCAATTGTGCCAGGTGCAGTCACAACCAACCCAGATATGGTGACTCCTGAATTCACATTGGGGCAATATACGTTTTCGACACCAATCATCGCCGCTGCAATGGACGGAGTAACGAGCCCGAACTTTGCCGTTCAAATAGCGAAAAAAGGCGGATTTGCAGTTCTTAATCTTGACGGTCTTTGGACACGCTATACAGACGCTGATGGAGTGTTGGAGGAGATAGCTTCAGCAGATGTACAGACTTCAACGTCTCTGATTCAGAAGGCATATGAAGAGCCAATCAAGGAAAATTTAATCGGTCAGCGAATTGAAGAAATTAATGTAGCAGGTGGTATTTCGGCTGTCTCAGTAGCGCCACAGAATGCGAAACGATTCGCACCTCTTACGAGAGAGGCAGGAGTTAATATACTGACCGTTGCCTCGACCGTCACTACTGCGAAACATATATCCAGATCTCTTGAAGGACTTCAGCTTGATAAGTTGGTAGAGGTCATGGGTGACACACCCGTTCTAGTTGGAAATACAGTTGATAAGCAGGCGACTCTCGAACTGATGAGGACCGGTATTCATGGAGTATTGGTAGGTGTGGGACCCGGCGCGGCATGTACTTCTCGAGAAGTGTTAGGGGTTGGCATGCCTCAGGTATCAGCGACTCTAGAAACTGCACATGCGCGCGATATTCATTTTGCTGATACGGGTCGTTACGTGCCGATCATCACTGACGGAGGCTTGAGAACTGGCGGCGACGTTTCGAAAGCTATATGTGCCGGAGCTGACGCCGTCATGATCGGATCTCCATTTGCGTCATGTGCCGGGGCTCCGGGGCGAGGTTATCATTGGGGTATGGCGACACCGAACGCTGATTTACCACGCGGCGTTCGAGTCCAGGTAAATCAGAATACGACTCTCGATAAGTTACTTTTCGGTCCAACGTCTAAGACTGATGGAACGGAGAACTTAGTGGGTGCCTTAAAAACATCTATGGGTACTTGTGGTGCACAGACAATCAGGGATTTTCATTCTACGCGGATGATTATCGCACCTAGTATTAAAACCGAAGGTAAGATTTATCAAATTTCCCAGACACGACCGGCTGGAATCTAGTTAGCGTATCGAGGCAGACCTTACTCAGTACCGTATCGAATTTCCAGTACTCGGCGGATCTTTCTTATGTCACGATGTTGCGCTGAAATAACCGGATGGTTTGTGATGTTTTTTATTGCAGACTTCATTATCTCTTCCACCCAACTAATCTGTCCGTTGCCTACCTCAAGCAGGATTACAGCGCCTTCAGGTGAAAGTATTCCTTTAAGTTGGAGGCTTAAACTCCGGTACAACTCGAGCCCGTCGACTCCCCCGTCGATGGCAACTAATGGCTCTTGCTGGCGTATTTCTTCAGGCAATTCAAGAACTTCTTCAGAGGGGATATAAGGGAGATTAGCCACCAGTATATCTAGGTCATTAATTCCTAAGTTTTGCAGTGGTTCAAGTAAGCTTCCTTGAGAGAATGTTAATGTTTCTGCGGTTGTCAGCCTATCAGCATTCTTTTTTGCCCAGTGCAGTGCACTATTTGAGATATCAATTCCGTGGACCCATGCATGAGGGAATGCTCTTGAGAGGCATATTGCCAGTATGCCCGATCCAGTTCCAATATCAGCAAATCGAACACGAGCCTTTCGCTTCTGCAGCGCGCGACCGCACTCTATCGCGATTTGAGCTAGGATTTCAGTTTCCGGTCGCGGAACTAAAACACCGGTTCCTACACGGAATGGTAGTCCGAAGAATTCCTTTTCACCAAGAATATATGCTAGTGGTTCGTGGTCGAGTCGCCGGGTGAGGAGAGTGTGAAAGGTTTCACGAACCATAGCAGTCGGCTCCTCGAATCCAAGCGCAAGTACAGCGGGTCGTTTTAAAGAAGCGGCAAACCCAAAAAGTAGTTCGACTTGTAGCAGCCCGTCGTCTAGATTGGCAGCTTGCTTCGTTGCGATGAGCTGATTAGCTGCACTCCGCAAAAGCGCCCGAGTGGTGAGAGATTTCATGAGGACCAGGCGCTTCGATTATTAGAAAATTCATATAGGACTAGTGTCGCCGCGCTCGCGACGTTAAGTGAATCGATTTGTCCGCGCATTGGGATTGAAAGGATCTGGTCACATTCATTCAGTTGAGTGTCTGCTAAACCAGACCGTTCAGCACCCATCACGATGAGATTTTGTGGAGCATATCTTGCCTGCCGATAGTCCTGTTCCGCAATGCCAGATGTGCCGAACGTTTTGACGCCAGAGGAACCTGCCCATGCTATCAAATCTGACCACTCAGTTCGGACAAGAGTTTGGGAAAATATTGTTCCTGTGCTGGCTCGAATAGCTACAGGATCGTAAGGATCGGCCGTGCTGCCAACAAAAATTATACCTGCTACACCAGTCGCCTCACAGCTTCTGAGGATTGTTCCAATATTGCCCGCGTCGGCTATTGAATCGAGCGCGATCCAAAGATTTTCGTCATTAAGTTCAAGTTCCGGCAGCGCAGTCCAGGATTGCTGAACTACCGCGGCAAACCCTTGGGGTCCATCTCGCTTTGACAGTGACCTGAATACCGGCTCGGACACGACTAATGCCGACTGACTTAAAGATTCAATACGATCGAGTACTGAAGATGAGGTAAGGAGTTCCGGGCAAACTATTAGCTCTTGGATAAGCACACCTGAATTAATCGCTTCCATCGTGGCTTTAAGTCCCTCAACGTACGCTAGCTGATTCTCGTCTCTGCGCTTACGCATTTTTAGCGATCTAATTTGGACTACGCGTGGATTTCTGGTTGACGTAATGATTGAGCTGATATCTAGCATTATTTAGACTCCGTGCGATGCCTCTAGTCTTTGCTGAGTTTAGCCCAATGCAATCATTAATATTGTGTTTTTCGGAACAATCAGTGTATAGAAATGTATGAAACTCGGATGCTTGGTATCCTGTAGCAATGCTCCAACGAATTAATGAATTAGTGACTCACTATGAGTATCTGGGGAGTCAATTAACTGATCCAGAAGTGCTAGCCGACCACAAGAAAATACGTGATATTTCTCAGGAGCGATCCGCATTGGAGACTATCGTAAGTAACTATCATCGACTCATGTCGGTGCAGGCGGCATTAGATGACGCGCGCTTGATGCTTCGAGATGATGATGAGGATGTTCGAGAATTTGCGCGAAGCGAAATCGATACACTTGATCCTGAATATAATGAAATTGAATATCAACTAAAGTTGTCTTTGCTTCCCAAAGATCCATCTGACTCAAAGGACGTGATTATGGAGATACGTGCTGGAGCTGGAGGCGACGAAGCTGGTCTATTTGCGCATGATTTGTATCGGATGTATCAGCGTTACGCTGAACGTCACGGTTGGCATATCTCAGTTCTCAATACTTCGGCTAACGATGCTGGCGGGTTTAGGGAGATCACTTTTGAATTAACGGGCGATGGGGTGTACAGTCGTCTTAAATATGAGTCAGGCGTGCATCGCGTGCAAAGAGTTCCGGATACTGAAACTCAGGGTCGTATTCACACGTCCACCGCGACTGTCGCTGTTTTGGCACAAGTAGATGAAGTTGATATGGAAATTAACTGGGATGAAGTCAGGATCGATACTTACCGCGCCGGTGGTGCCGGGGGTCAGCATGTCAATAAAACTTCTTCAGCCGTACGATTCACTCATGAGCCGACTGGGATTGTGGTTACCTGTCAGGATGAGAGATCTCAGTTAAAGAACAGAGCAAAAGCTGAAAATGTACTTCGCGCGAGGTTATACGAGGCCGAACAAGAAAAAATCATCAGCGAACAAGCTAGTACTCGCAGACTTCAAGTGGGGTCAGGTGATCGATCAGAGAAGATTCGTACTTACAATTTCCCACAAGATCGGGTAACCGATCATCGTATTAGCTTAACGACACACGGGATTCCCAAGGTGTTAGACGGTGAAATTGATGTATTAATCGATGCTGTAGCCTCAGAGGAAGAGGCACGTGCATTGATGGCTGCCGATGTGTGAGCCCAAAAAAACAAATTAGCCAATATTTTTTCTTATCACATTCTTGGATATCAGATCTGAGATTTGTTCTGCATCTAAGCCGAGGTATTCCTCTAGGATTTCCTGCGTGTGTTCCCCAAGGACGGGCGAGCGGGTAGGCTCAAGTGCGCCTGGCATTCGTAAGGGATGCCTCATGAGTTGAACCGGCCCGTTAACGGGATGTTCGACATCAACAATGAAGTTGCGCTCTGTAAGATGTGGATCTGTAAAAAGATCCAACGAGTCGAAAACATACGAGGCCGGGACACCAGCTTCAGCCAATAAAGTCATCGCCTCTTGTTTTGAATGTTGTAGGGTCCACTCCTGAATGATTTCACGCAAATCTGATTCATTTTCAACACGGTCCTCAAGTGTACTAAATCTTGGATCTCCAAGGAGTTCAGGTTTTTCGATGACGGTGAATACAGTATCCTGCTGCTTTAGCGTCACCGGAAAAATCATTACGTAGTCGTTTTCACTCTCTCCTTTACAGCGATACAGGCCACCGCCTGTGCGTCCACGCTTGGTTCCATAGCGTTGGGCGGGCTTCTTTCCCCAGGTCAAGAGGTCTAAAGTTTTCATGAATATTGCCACTGCTTCTTGCATCGAAATTTCGATCATTTGGCCGAGGCCGGTTCGTTCACTTTCGATATAGGCTCCAAGTATGCCTAGAGCCATTTGTATGCCGGTTCCACTATCACCATATGTCGGACCAACTATTTGAGGTGGCCCAAGTGGGTCTCCCGTGACTGAAAAGCTTCCAGCAGATGCCTGAGCGACCCAGTCGTACGCGTTATATTTTGCGTAGGGACCTGACAAACCAAAACCCTTAATACGCCCATAGATTAATTTTTGATTAATTCCAGTCAAAACATCAGGACCGATATTCAGTGATTCCATCACATTAGGTCCATAATTCTCAACAAATATGTCGCAGTTTTTCGCAAGATCAAGAAGTAATTGTCTACCAGAACTGTTCTTCAAATCGATTACTACGGACTTTTTTCCACTGTTGTAATTCATAAAGTATTGCGAATCGCCCGCCAAGTTAATCCCTGTACCGCGTCCAGGATCTCCATTTGGGGGCTCAATTTTGATAATTTCGGCACCTAACCAAGCCAGATACTGTGTGCAGGAAGTACCCGCTTCATATTGAGTCATATCGAGCACACGAATGCCAGTTAATGCAGCCATAGTTATCTCCTGTTTGAATCTGTGACAGGAATGTACACCTGTTTACTATGTAATGGGAATTTATGTTTCATTAGTTTTCTTCTCCTGAGCTGAAAAAGTCGGTTGATCTTTCATTTCAATACCCATTTCTCGAGCAACAGAATTGTATATTCCAACGGTCATCGTGGAAGTTTCTTGATCCGCGCGTGCTTGATAAAGTTGACCTCTGACTAACTTGATGTCAGCGTTGTCAGGGGCAGCGTGATGTGCCCAGTCCGCCAACTTACAGGCAAGTCGCCATTGTCCAGATTCACTTAATGTCTGGGCTCTTTCCAATAAAGTTTTGGTCCCGCCAGTTATAAGATCGACAATTTCATGTGCGACAGATTCTTCGCGAGGTGGTTTCAAGTTACTAGCTTGTCCGTCGTACCAGCCACCATAAAGTCTCCAGATATTCCTGACGATAAATTCAGGTTCGTCGTAGACAGGCTGAAGAAAGTTTTTTTTACTTAGTTCTTCTGGTGGCCTGACTTTGGCGAGGACTTGATCTAATGACGCACCTAAATTCATTAGTTGAAGCGTCTGGATTTCTAGTGATTCGAGATACCGTCGCGTGGAATCCAGGGCTTCTTCAACGCGATCTTTTCCAATGATTGGAGGTCCATGGCCGGGTAGTAGAACACTGGCGCTTTTAGTTTGCATCTCTTCAAGGGCTGCGGCCCACTCACCACAATAACGCTGAACCTTCTGCGGATTTCCCGCATTTGGAGTCGTCCATATGAAGAGATCACCTGTGCAGAGAGCTTCATACTCTGGAATATGCAGCCATAATGAATCATCAGTCTCGCCTCGGCTATGCGTAATTGAAGCTTCAATGTTTCCAACTCGTATTTTCTTGTAATCATCGACGTATAGATCTGGACGAACATACTCTGCTTCCCAAGATATCTTTGCGGCACCCCCCAAGAATTGTCTGCTGTTGATTACCCCATTGTAGCCAGTTGTTTTTGCATATCTATCAAATCTATAATCGAGTGCACGATGTCCTATGATTATCGGTTCTAAGAGTTTGTTTTCCTTGGCATGCGCTTTATAACGGTCTGCACCGAAGCAGTGATCATGATGCCCATGGGTATAGACAATGGTCGAAACGGGGGTGTCAGGGAAAGCATCCAATATCTGTTTAAACTTACGTTCTTCATTGTTTTTTGCACCAGGGTCAACAATAAGAAGTTCTGTTCCGCCGTCGATCAGAGTTAGGTTCGCAAACGAGGATGCAAACCAGACACCGTCACGAATTTTTTCGAAAGTACCTAATGCACGCCACGGATGCTTACCTTCAGCATCCGCACCGTTCGTCCACAAATTTTCCGCGTGTTGGATGATTTGGTTCATCGTAAATGTCCTTTGCTGCGAGCTTCTTAACTGCGTGTATCGTTACGCAATGTGCCAATTTTTCGACAGTGAAGTTTGATTATAGTCGTAGGCATCGTGACGGTAGCCCCCGACTCGTGAATCTTTCCAAACTGAGCTACTTTCGGTTGCTAGGGGTACTACTGCTGGGGCAAGATCTAATAGTGCCTTTTGTGCCTTTAAGTGTAGTCGAGCTCGCTCAGTTGGCAGCATAGTGCTAGCTGCATCTTCGAGAATCGTATCGAAGACCGGCGAAGAGAACCCCCACGGATTGTCTGAATCGCGCTCCTGATTCGAAGTTCCGTAGATTCGAAGCGCCTGATTCGGGCTATGCTGGGGGCCAATTTTTAGTAGCGCTATATCAAACTTAGTCGTAGTTAATGCCTCTTCTAAGCGTTGCGGTGAAATTGGAACTGATTCAATAACAAAGCCAGCAGCTTGAAGTTGAGATCGGAGTATCGACATAGCGGTCAGGTATGGTTCTAGATTTAAGTGGAGCAATCGTAGAGGTTCACCATCGTAACCAACGGCAGCGAGATAATCGCGTGTCAAATTTCCGTTGAACGCGAGAGAACCGGTGGCGGCTATCTGTTCTGTACTTAGTATGTCTGATGGATATGGACCTGTAATCAGAGTCGCTGGTAATCCACCGAGGTGTTTTGCGAAGGAATCACCATCAAGCGCGTGGGTTATAGCTTTACGCATTCGTGAATCTTTCAGGAAAGCATTTCCGGGGGTCACCTTGTCTGTGTTGGCAGTTGGAATTCGCATTCCGAGTATCCAGAGAGACTCAGCAGATCTGGTGTCTTTGATTAGATCTGACTCATCTTCGCGTGGCTCTTGATTTAACCAAATAGTAGGAATTTGCGAAGGTAATTGGGTCAGCCACTGACTGGAATCAAGTTTTTGGAAGGTGATTTGTTCGAGTAAGCTATGTCCTAACGGATCGGAGTGCGAATTCCGGACAAGACTATGAACATCCGACTTTAGTAAGACAGGTGTGAAAGGTCCACTGCCACTACGTTCGCTTAAATCTTGATAGCGATAGGGACTTCTAATTTCCCCGGATGCTGAACTGAGATCATTTAACAGATATGAGTATGTTCCGTTGAGCTTGAGTTGGACAGTTCCGTTTGATGATCTGGCATCCGGAATATCGTGTATTGAGCTAACGATTTTGTTCCAGAAAAAAGACTTGGAGCTGCTTTTAATATTGAAATCTTCAGTGATCATTGTGCTGGAGACTGGTAGTAGTTCATTCGTATTTGGATCAGTGGGGTGAAAAAAATTGTTTGGTTTGACCAGAAAGTTTACCGTATTTGATTCAATCCATTCGATTTGGATTGCGGCGCCTTCTACCAAGCTTGAGGTTCGAGGATCGACCGTGAATAACCTTTCATAAACAAGAGAATTTTCGAAGGAATCTAGCACCAGGGGTAGGCTTGGCTTATCAGATGGTTGATTAATTACTAGAAATTGTGGTCGAGTCAATTTTTTTGAGCGAGATTGTATTTGGTTCAAACCATAATGACCTTTGTCAGTTAAAGTATCTGGAATTTTTGGTGCAGGTAGCTTCTGTGGGCGAGGTAGTAAGTTATCACAGGCACTTAGTCCAAGCATCAATGCCCCGCCAACTAGATAGCGGAGGAAAGCTTTTCGAGGAACGTTATTTATTTGCGTACTTTGCGATGTATTCATTCTTTAGGTCTTACTTGATAGTGGTTAAAATAGATCCATGAACCATATTAACTCTTCAAGTAATTCAAATCATGATGGCGATAACCGAATCGACGCACTATTGGGACCAGCCGATCTCACGCGACCAAGGAATCCGTGGCCACGTTTGTTTCTAGCGGCTTTAGCGATCACATCGGTACTTGTATTATTTGGCGTATGTTCCGTAAAGTTTCTCTCTACTCCGGACCCAGTAGTGCACGTTCCTGCTGACGAAGTACAACTTGATTTGCCTCGTTTACTCCCGATAGTCTCTTTTGGGGCGGATTCAAGTGGATCCACATATGGGATCTGGATTCTAATCACATCAGACGAGCTCTTTGGATTGATTTCATATGGGGAATCTGGCTGCCATATTGACTGGGATCGAATCGCTAATACATTTCAAGATCCTTGCACTAAGAATGTTTACACCCTAGAGGGACTCGCGATCACTGAGAATGCCCAAAGGCATATGCACCGCGTAAAGGTCACATATGATGCCTCGATTCTAGGCCGTTACGTTGTCGATTTGTCCACTATTGAGCTTTCAGTATGCCTCAGTGGGGCAACAGTGTCCTGTGCAAGCCGATCGGATGAAATTTTTATCGAAATGCCAGATCAAATTATAGCCTCTGTGCTGAATTAGAGCCTCGAACTTTACACACGTTACCAGATGCCGAGCGCCATTTTTACGTCTTCAGAAGCCATCGTTTTGGGGTCCCAAGGTGGGGCCCACACCAAGTTTACCTCTACATCCTCTACTCCATCCATCTGCATGACCTTATGAAAGATCATTCCTTGGAGCATTGGTCCAACCGGGCATGCTGGGGAAGTCAAGGTCATGTCGACGGTCACGGTTCCATCCGTATCGGCATTAACGTCGTATACCAAACCAAGTTCGACAATGCTCATACGAAGTTCTGGGTCTTCTACTCCTTTGAGTTCCTCAAAGATATCCTCTTTTGATGGTGCGTTCATATCACCCACTGATTCGTCTGACATTTGTAACTTCTTTCCTATTAGAGAATTATTCCGTAGTTGCAGTGCGATTTCCGTCAAGAGCTTGTTCAAGCGTTTTCCAGCTCAGAGAAGCACATTTTACTCGTGCTGGGAACTTCGCTACGCCGATTAACGCGTCAATGTCATCAAATCCGTCAGCCTCAGATGGGACTCCGGAGGTCATCATTTCCTGAAAAGACAGGACACCTACTAGAGCGTCTGATATAGACCGGCCCTGAACAAATTCCGTCATCATACTTGATGCTGCCTGTGAGATTGAACAACCTGCTCCAGTAAAAGCTATTTGCTGAATTACATTATCAGCGAGAGTTACTTGTAATTGGATTTCATCTCCACACAGTGGATTTGCGCCGTTCGCTGAACATGTTGAGTCGACGAGCTCACCTTTATTTCGTGGCTGTCTGAAGTGATCAAGAATGATCTCCTTATACAAATCATCAAGTAAAGTGCCACTCATGAAAACAAATCCTTCTCTAGCGATGCCTAGCCAAAATACTCGATCACAGTATTCAACGCCTCGGTGAGTTTCTCGACCTCTTTCTCAGTATTATATAGGTAGAAGGATGCTCGAGCAGTCGCAGGAACGTTGAGTGCAGACATAATAGGCTGAGCACAGTGGTGTCCGGTTCGAATTGCGACGCCTTCTGAATCTAACACTTGTCCAACATCGTGTGGATGGACACCTTCGATATCGAACGAGATTACACCGCCTCGTTTTTCGGAATCAAGTGGGCCAAAAATACGAACGCGCTCGATCCTTTGTAGCTTGTCTAGTGCATATTGAGTAATTTGCATCTCGTGATTTCGAATATTCTCCATCCCGACATTAGTAAGGTAGTCACAAGCGGCACCAAATCCAATCGCGCCAGCAATATTAGGGGTTCCTGCTTCAAACTTTGCTGGGATATCAGCCCAAGTTGAGTTTTCCATGCTGACCGTGAGAATCATATCGCCGCCGCTCATGAAGGGTTTCATGGTAGTTAAATGTTCCATTTTTGCCCAGAGAAGCCCTATTCCTGTTGGCCCAAGCATTTTGTGTGCTGAACACGCAAAAAAATCAATATCAAGTTGTTGAATATCAGTTTTGAGATGGGGAGCGGATTGCGCACCGTCGAGAAGGATCAGCGCACCGGCCTTCTTGGCCAGATCAACAACTGCGGATACTTCCGTGATATTGCCGAGCGCATTTGACATCGCTGTGATGGCCACTAGTTTTGTATTCGTGGTAATGAGATCTGACGCATAATCCATATCCAAGGCGCCGTTGGATAACATAGGGATATATTTTAGTTCGATTCCGACTTCATCTCTAAGAATCTGCCACGGAACGATGTTTGAGTGGTGTTCGATTTCTGTTATAACGATTCGGTCTCCCTTTTTAAGGTGCTGCCGGCCCCAAGCATGTGCGACGAGGTTGATTGACTCAGTAGTACCGCTTGTGAAAATACATTCATCAGAGGTCGGGGCATTAAAAAAGTGTGCAATTTTTTTTCGGGCATTTTCATGCAGTTCTGTTGCTTCAATTGATAGGGTGTGAACGCCTCGGTGAATGTTCGCATTGTGATCACGATAGAAACGAGTGATGTCGGCGATCACCTGGACAGGTGTCTGACTGGTTGCGGCATTGTCCAGATAAACCAAAGGTTTGCCATCTGAAATTTCTCGCCTGAGTATCGGAAAATCGCGCCTAATTTTCTCGATATCTAATGAATAATTCATAGATTGATATTGATTAGTTGCCATTAGACGCTCCTGGACTTCTACTAATGCTAACTTGCCCTACATCATCTTCAGAGACGTCAAAGAATTTAATAGATTTTACCGCAGGTAGGCTCTTAACCTTGCCAGTAATACAGTCAAAGGACGCGCCATGTCGTGGACATACAATGTCGCCTCGACTGAGTTTACCGTCTCCGAGAGAACCGTTATCGTGACTGCATAAATTTTCCACCGCGCCCCATACTTTGTCGGATAGATGAGAAATTACGATTGAGAGAGAATCTACAGTAAACGTGCGAATTTCCCCAATTGGAACCTCATCGCGGCTTATGGTTAATAATATTGAACTACTTGGATCATTCATTGGCTGTAAAAAAGACTAATCTAACGATGCATTCTGAAGCTTGTCATTTACGGTGGCCCTAACTGTATCCGCCAATTCGGCGTCTTTGAGATAGTCAACGATTGGTGATATAAAGCCGCCAACTAGTGTCCGCAGAGCAGCACGTTTGTCGAGTCCCCTTGACATGAGATAGAACATTCCCTCAGCGTCAACCGGTCCAACTGTGGCCCCATGCCCACATCGACTTACATCATTGGTGAGTATTTCTAAAACAGGGTCTGAATCTGCTTTTGCTTTTGGTGCAAGTAGCATATTTCTGTTCTCTTGGTTTGCTTGCGATCCTTTTGCCTCTTCTGTCACTCGTGTTATCCCATAGTAGACAGCTCGAGACTCTCCCGCGAGCGCAGTCTTAATCTCGACATCTGATGACGATTTTGGTGCGTTGTGTTCTTGCACAGTCATGAAATCAAAGTGCTGTGTTTTGTCTCCCACGGCGATGCCTTTTACGCGTGAATCCGCACCCGTGCCATTTAAGTGAATATCGTAGCGATGCTTAACAATTGCTCCGCCAATACATATAGTGGAGATGTTGAGCGAGGCGTTATCAGCGAGTTCAGCTCGGAGGGTAGTGAATTCTTTCGTATTGAATCCCCAGTTATTCGTGAATGTGATTGCTAATCTAGCATTGTTTTTAACTTGCAGTTCTAAAGCACCGATTACGAGAGCTTCCTCTTCGATTGATGTTGAATTGATAATGAGGTCAAGTTCTGAGTTAGCCTCAGCCACAATTAAGATTCTCGGAAATACGGTCGCACTTCGTTTTGATAAATCAATCTCAATTGACAAAGGTTTAGTGTACCGCACACCTTGTTCCGGGTTTATGAAAAAACCATCGGTCCATTGAGCTGAATTTGCGGCTAATAGATAGTCTTCATCTGCCGGTATGAGATGCCCTAGATTTGGCTGAATTTTCTGCTCTAACTCTGGATCATGGGCGGAATCAATTAAGCCACGCACTGCCAAATCCTCTGGGCAAGAAGCTATTCGTATCGCTCGGTCTTCAGGTTTTAATGGTTTCAAGCTGAAGATGTCGAGCGTAGTAATATCCGTGTATTTCCACGGCCGATCGCTCGAATCAGGGAGTGATTTCTCATTCAGCGTGTGTTGAGCCAGAGCGCGGTATTCAGCAAGCCACGTTGGTGAGTCTGAGTGTGTGGCAGTCATTGACTAACCCACAGAACCTTCCATTTGAAGTTCAATCAGTCTATTTAGTTCGATCGCATATTCCATGGGGAGTTCTTTGACGATTGGTTCTACGAATCCATTCACCACCATTTTTGCTGCAGATTCTTCATCAATTCCTCTTGACATCAGATAAAACAGTTGGTCTTCGCCCAGACGAGAGACTGATGCTTCATGTCCAATATTAACTCGCTCCTCGTCGACTTCCATAGTCGGATAAGTGTCAGAGCGAGAGAGCTCATCTAGCAAGAGCGCATCGCATCGAACAGTAGACGAAGAATTTGTAGAGCCTTCATAAACCTTAAGTAGGCCACGGTACGAACTTCTTCCAGAGCCCCTTGAGACGGATTTCGAAACGATAGCCGAAGTTGTATCAGGAGCGACGTGCACAACCTTGCCGCCCGCATCTTGGTGTTGCTGATCTCCAGCAAACGCTAAGGATAGTATTTCACCATGTGCGCCTGGTTCCATCAAATAAACGGACGGATATTTCATCGTTAGTTTGGATCCAATGTTACCGTCGACCCATTCCATTACGGCATTCTCGTACGCGTAGGCTCGCTTTGTTACAAGGTTGTAGACGTTGTTTGACCAGTTTTGGATGGTCGTATATCTAACCCGTGCATTTTTCTTAACAATAATTTCTACTACGGCTGAGTGTAGTGAAGAGGATGAGTAGGTAGGTGCAGTACAACCCTCCACATAATGTATGTAGGATCCTTCATCAGCGATAATTAGGGTGCGTTCGAACTGCCCCATATTTTCAGTATTAATTCGGAAATACGCTTGAAGTGGAACTTCAACGTGGACGCCTGGTGGCACATATATAAATGAGCCCCCTGACCAGACAGCTGTATTAAGCGCCGCATACTTATTATCACCAGATGGAATAATTGTCGAAAAGTGCTCCCGAACCAAATCTTCGTGTTCGCGTAAACCTTGATCCATCCCTAAAAATTGAACTCCTTGGGCTTCTAGATCTTCACGTATGTTGTGATAGACAACTTCACTGTCATATTGAGCACCTGCGCCCGCCAAAAATTGTCTTTCTGCCTCGGGGATTCCTAACTTGTCAAAAGTATCCTTAATGTATTCAGGCACGTCTTCCCAATTGCTAGAATCGGTGTCGGTCGCCTTGACGTAATAATGAATGTTATCGAAATCAATTGCGTCTAGTACGTCCGGAGACCCTGCCCATTTTGGGTTCTCCAGCCTGTAGAAAGTTTCAAGAGCTTCGAGTCGCACGTCAAGCATCCAGTCCGGCTCTTCTTTCATCGCAGACATTTCTCTGACGAGGCCCTCAGTCAGACCTTTCTCCGCCATGAAAAGGGGTTTTTCTTTATCATGAAAACCCCATTTATATTCTCCTACAGTGTTTCTTATCGTAGGATCAACGGTCGTCATATTATCGCCTCCTCTGATATATCTAGTTCTTTAAGTAAGGGATCATATCCCTCACGTTCGATTCTCTTCGCGAGGGCGAAGTCACCAGAAGCAACGATATTGCCGCCCACCAGTATATGAACGAGATCAGGTTCTATATAATTTAGTATTCGTTCATAGTGTGTGATAAGCAGTATACCCATGCTTGGATCTCTGAGGGTAGTTACCCCTTCTGCCACAGTTCGAAGCGCGTCGATGTCGAGACCCGAATCAGTTTCGTCAAGAATCGCGAGTTCCGGCCTAAGCATTCCGAGTTGTAGGATTTCTGCTCGTTTTTTCTCACCACCAGAGAAGCCGTCATTCACATATCTGCGAGCGAAATCTTCCGACATCTTTAAACGATCCAAGGTCTCCCGAAGTTGTGCAATGAATTCTCGGGCAGAGACATCCTCACCTGTTCGAGCCTTAATTGCCTCACGAATCAAATTTACGAGAGTTACACCCGGTATAGCCGTAGGGTATTGGAACGAAAGAAAAATGCCTTTTCTAGCACGCTCATCTGCCGCCATGCGGGTAATATCTTCATCTTTGTATGTGATATCGCCTCGGTCAACCGTATAGGTAGGACTTCCTGCGATCGTCGACGCGAGAGTACTCTTCCCAGAGCCATTCGGTCCCATCAGAGCGTGCACCTCGCCCGGCTTAATAGATAGGTTAATTCCTTTGAGAATATTCACGTCAGGCCGTTCCGTGACGGACGTAGCGAGATCTGTGATCTCAATTAACGAATTACTTCCGTTGGTTGTCATTAATTTTACATTGCCCTTCACGAGTGTTGTTTATACAGATAGAATTCCGTGTTTTCTCAGTTTCACCGATCACAAGTATAGCGTCAAATTAATGTCATTTATATAACTTAATTATTAATGTGTTTTATATAACTTAATTGTTGTAAATAGTACTGGTTGAACAGTAGAGCCGGTCTAGACTACTTGGTTTTACGGACTAGATACTCACACGAAGTACTTCCAGCTGCTATGGTTCCTATCTGTCGGACTTCGGTTCCAATCAATAGTTCAATGGCCCTACGGTCAGCTTCACAGACCGCGGCAGTTGTTCTTGATAGTGTCTTAATCGGACAAGAAGGAGTCGACAGAATGAAGCCTTTTTCGTCAGTTCGTATAGACCTTAGTATTCCTTCTTCAGAAAGCAATGAGACTACTTCGACAAGTTTCGCCTCAAAGGTTTTTGCTCTCATGCTTCCAGCATAGTCTGCTGCGACAAGCTTCGCTAATCGTTCTGAGACAAGCTCAAGAATGTCCGTGCCATCTTTTCCACTGACTTCTAAGTCTGAAAAAGATTCAAGTGCGCGCGCGATTCTCGTGAGCAATCGCCTATAGTCCATGGCCGACTTTAGCATTTCGGACGTGTCAGAGAGTCGAAATACACTTGTAGGTCTACCGCGAACTGCCTTTCTTAAATTATCTCGGCGTGGGATGCGTGACGTAATTAAGTGATCTGCAACCAAGAGATCTAAATGACGCCGTACAGCACCAGCCGAAAGGTTCAAAGAGTTCGCTATTTCAGTGGCCGAGAGTTCTTTAGCCTCAATTAGATCCAGTATTTGCTCACGAGTTTCATTCATACATATACGTCAATAGTCTTAATGTTTTCAATTGGGCCAAATGAGCCTTGTCTAGTTAAACTATCGTCATATGGTTTTGGTTGTCAACATGTCAACGACAAGCGGCGCATTTTTTTACCCATGGTTACATATATTGGCCACCATTCATGGTTAGTTGTGAGCCGGTATACCAGCCTCCATTCGGGCCACAAAGAAATGCAACCGTTTCTCCAACTTCTTCCGCGGTACCAAATCGTCCAAGCGGAATATTTGAGAGAAGTGTTTGCTTGATTTCATCAGGTAAAGCAGCGACCATATCGGTCTCGACAAACCCTGGGCAGACAGCGTTGACGGTTATTCCAAATCTGGCAACTTCTTTAGCGGTACTTTTCGTAAATGCTATCATGCCCGCTTTTGAAGCTGCATAGTTTGACTGTCCGATATTACCCATCTGACCAATTATTGAGGATATCTGAATTATCCGCCCGAAACTGCGTTCACGCATCCCATCAAGAACCGCATTTGTCGTATAGAAGCAAGAGGACAGATTCGTATCGATTACTTCACGCCACGCATCACCTGTTAGACGCTGCACCGTCTTGTCACGATTTACTCCTGCATTATTGACAAGTATGTCAACTTGCCCAAACTCAGTTTCAGCGGCTGTTACTAAGGCACGGGCTTCATCTTCGATGGAGACATTACCTTGAACGATCAGCACTTTCGCTCCAAGAGATTCAAGTTCAGTTTTGGTTGCCTCAGCGGCGTCTTGGTTCGCAACATAGTTAAGAACTATTGAAGCGCCTCTTTGGGCGAGCGCGATCGCGCATGCTTTTCCAATACCTCTACTAGCGCCTGTGACCAAGGCTACTTTTCCTGTTAGTTCTTGAGACATAAACTTCCCCTTTATGATTTACCAGTTAAAAGTATATTCACTAAATGTGCTACACGTTGCTGATGAAGCTCAACAAGAGTTTCAATAATTAACGAATTAAACGACGGTGACAGGAGTATATTCTCCCCACTCTTCACGCAAAATCTGGCAAATTTCTCCCAGCGTGGCGTATGCCCTGACCGATTCAATTATTCCAGGCATAAGGTTAACATCGGTTCGTGTTTGCTCTCGAAGCTGCCCAAGAGTTTTATTAACCGCCGTAACATCTCGATTTTTACGTAGTTTATCGAGGCGCTCTAGTTGTTGTTGGGCAATTTCATGATTTGCTCTAAATAATGGAGTTGCGTCTTCTGAGGGATCAATATAAGCGTTAACGCCTACGATCGTCCGTTCTTTGGATTCTACTTCCCGTTGCCACTGGACAGAAGCTTCTTGAATTTCCGCTTGCATATATCCATTTTCAATGGACGCTGCCGCACCGCCCAGATCATCGATATGATTCATTATTTTTAGTGCTTCATTCTCAAGTGAATTAGTTAGGGATTCGACATAATATGATCCCGCAAATGGATCAATTGTGTCAGCAGCTCCAGATTCATGTGCGATTATTTGTTGTGTGCGTAAAGCTGTTTGTTGAGCGTCT
>Ga0066372_10000142_pt1 | contig 24002 bp, 20 predicted proteins | sample Knorr_S15_td_250_FD_77011 | JGI IMG/M metagenome (GOLD analysis project Ga0066372, IMG submission 77011) | Marine microbial communities from Southern Atlantic Ocean transect - Knorr_S15_td_250_ad_251m_LV_A | ecosystem: Environmental > Aquatic > Marine > Oceanic | place: Southern Atlantic ocean... | reverse complement strand
GCACCAACCACCACCGCCGCACCAACCACCACCGCCGCACCAACCACCACCGCCGCACCAACCACCACCGCCGCACCAACCACCACCGCCGCACCAACGGTGGAGCCGGTGATCGTTGATGGCATCGACCAGCTCACCGGACTGCCCGAGCACGTCCTGTTCTACGACCTGGCAGTCGAACTGGGTATCGAGGACACCATTGACTGGGGCGAGCGCTGCGACACCGAGACCGGACTGGTCGCCATCCCCTGGTTCTTCCGCACCGCCTGCTGGGCACCCTTCGAGGGCGACAACGGCGGGGCGACGGCTCCCGGCGTGACCGCCGACACGATCAAGATCGTCTACTGGCTGCCCCAGGAGTCCGATCCCATCATGGCCTATATCACCGACGCCATCGACAACGACGACACCAACGCCCAGGTCGGGCAAACCGCGCGCGACCTCCTCGCCTACTACGAGTCGTACTACGAGACCTACGGACGCTCGGTCGACCTCGAGGTGATGGTGGGGTCCGGCTTCGTCATGGATGCGGTCTCCGCACGTGCCGATGCGGTCAAGATCGCTGAGGAGATCGAGCCCTTCATGGTCTGGAGCGGACCTGGTCTCACGAATGCCTTCTCCGAGGAGTTGATGGCCCGCGGCATCCCCTGTTTCGGATGCGGCCCGGCCCAGTCCCCCGAGTACTACGAGGAATACCACCCCTACGGGTGGTCGCTCAGCAAGAGCGGCCAGCAGTTGAACATGCTGGTCGCCGAGTACGTCGGCAAGCGCCTCGCCGGCGACAACGCCATCCACGCCGGCGACGAGTCGTTCCACGACCAGGAACGGGTCTTCGGACGGATCTGGATCGACGTCGGCGCGGCGTCAGCGGAACAGAACGACAGGTTCGCGGAACTCCTCGCCGGGTACGGGGTCGAGATCGCCGAATCCGTCTCCTACGTTCTGGACCCGGCGACGCTCCAGGAGAGTGCCTCGAACACGATCGCGAAGATGAAGGCGGCCGGGGTCACGTCGGTGATCTTCAATGGCGACGCGATCGCCCCCCGGGACTTCACCCGCGAGGCCACCGCCCAGGGCTGGTTCCCCGAGTGGATCCTGACCGGCTCGGTGCTCGTCGACACCAACGTGTTCGCCCGCACCTACGACCAGGAGCAGTGGGCGAACGCCTTCGGTCTCTCGAACCTGTCCGCACGCGTGGCCCCCGGACAGGGCGGTTCCACCTTCATCTACGAGTGGTGGAACGGCACGACACCGCCTGCCGACGACACGATCGGCCTCATCGACCCGAACCCGGCGCTGTTCTACGCCGTGCTCACAGCCATCGGACCCGACCTCACAATCGAGAACCTCGCTGACCAACTCTTCGAGGCCTCGCCCACCGCCCGCGGGCTGACCGTCCCGTCGATCTCGTTCGGCGACGAGGGGCGCTGGCCCGCCGACATGGAGCCCGACCACTTCGGCGTCGACGACATCACCGAGGTGTGGTGGAACCCGACCAAGGTCGGGATCGACGAACTCCGCAACGAGGGCGAAGGCATGTACATGTTCGTCGACGGCGGCATCCGTTATCTGCTCGGCGAGATGCCTGAGACACCGCCCAAGGCCTTCGACCCCGAGGGGGCGATCTCGATGTACGCGGAGTCGCCCGACTCCGAGCAGTCCCCCTACTACGACCCGCTGCCTTCGGCCCCCGTCAACGACTGACCCACGGACCGGCCGCCACGCCGGACCGGAACCCACCGGTTCCGGACGTTGGCGCGTACCGCCGCCTCCACGGAGGGCGCCAGTGGCTCCTCGACCTCCATGCCGAGGTCGCGCAGGTAGCCAGCCAGCGACGCTGGATCGGGATCGACGGCCGGATCATGCGTACCCGAGGAGCCGAAGTGGTACACCATCGCGGCACGGGGCGCCTCAGTGAAGTTGTCGGTGGAACGATGCATGAGGTGGGCATGGAACAGCAGCAGGTCGCCGGGATCCAGCAGCACAGGGATGGCGCCGTCGATGTCGTGGTCGGTGATTTCGACGTAGCCCAACTGTGCACCCGGCCGCCGGTCGGATTCGACGTCGTGGAGCGGTTCCCGGTGCGAACCGGGTAGCACCCAGAGCGGCCCGTTTTCGAGGGTCGCCTCGGTGACCGCCAGCCAGGCACCGACCTGGTCGCTCGGGGTCATCCGGAAATACCAGGCGTCCTGGTGCAACGGCTGCCCCAACGACCGCCGGTTCTTGAAGATGAACTGGGAGAGGAAGCAGTCGACATCCTCGCCGAGCAGGTCACCGAGCAGGTCGCCAAGACCTGGATCGTGGGCCAGGTCCGCGTGGACACCCGGCTCGTGGTGGAGGCGAAACACCTTCCCGACCTTCTCCTCGGGAAGGACCGCCGAGGGATCCGGGATCGGTTCAAGGAGCACCTGGGCGTCGCCCACGTCGCCTCCCGCGTCAGCAGTCCGGCTGATCGCCACCGTCCGTTCCCACAGGGCGGCGCACGTCGCTCCGTCGGCGAATCCGGGAACGATGACAAAGCCGTCGCGCTCCCACGACTCCCGCTCGAGGTTGCTCAGGGCAGGCACGGCCCGCCACCGTAGCCAACCGGCGCGAACGCCTACGATCGGCCGGTGGACCCACGCCCCCATCCCTGGAACGAAGAATTCGCCTGGCAGCGCCCAACGCCTGACGGCTACCTGGTCGTGACCGCCGACCAGGCCGATGCATTCCACGAACGGGGCTACGTGCTCATCGAGGGCGTCCTCGACGCAGCGACCCTCGACGAGGTCACGGCGGCCCTCGACGAGCGGGCAGAAGCCACCGAGGCGTTCCTCCGCCAGATGCCCGACGAGCGGCTCTCCATCGCCGAGGCCGGCGCGATCCTGTTCTCTCCGCATGCGGTCCTCGCCTCGGATGTGGCCCGCCGGTTCGCCGCCCACCCGGTGTTCGCCGGCCTCTGCCACGACCTGGTCGGTGACGACGTCCGGCTCTACTGGGACCAGCTCGTCTACAAGCAACCCGAGAAGCCCCGCCACTTCCCGTGGCATCAGGACAACGGGTACACCTACGTGGAGCCCCAGCAGTACCTCACCTGCTGGGTCCCGCTCACCGACGCCACGGTCGACAACGGCTGCCCGTGGGTCGTCCCCGGCCTGCACCTGGGTGGCACGCTCGCCCACACCTATGTCGAGCCGCTGGGCCACCAGTGCCTCGAGAATCCCGAGGGGGCAGTCCCGGTACCCGCTGCGGCGGGCGGCGTCGTCGTGTTCTCGTCGCTGACGCCCCACATGACGGGCCCGAACACCACCGACGAGGTCCGCAGGACCTACATAATCCAGTACGCCCCTGACGGGGCCGAGCGGCTCGACGGTGATCCGTCAAAGGGCAGCCCGACCGGGCGGTCGAGGCAGAACCACCCCGACCGGCAGTTCCCGGTGGTGGTCGGCGGAGAGCCCGTTCCCGCCTGACCCGTCCTCGGCGAGGATTCAGCCTGCAGCCGACCCCAGCAGCATCTGGCCGACCAGTGCCCCGGTGTGCTCGCCGGACTCCATGAACACCTCGCCGTTGACGATGGTCGCTTCGTAGCCGTCCGCCCGCTGGATCCACCGGCCGGCGCCACCCGGGAAGTCGTGGGCCATCTCCGGGTAGTGGAGCCTCAGCCCCTCGAAGTCGATCACGTTGACGTCGGCGTGGGCACCCGGCACCAGGCGGCCCCGTCCGTCGATGCCGAACAGGTCGGCGGTGTCGGAGGTGAGGCGACGCACCCCCTCCTCGAGGGTGAACCGTCCCCGGTCGCGCACCCAGTGGGTGAGGAAGAAGGTCGGCTGGCTGGCGTCCATGATCTGCTTCGCATGGGCGCCGGCGTCGGCGAGGCCCATCACGACCTCGGGCCGCTGGAGCATCTCGACGGCGGATTCCATGCGCTGGTTGAGGAACGGGAGGGTGAACAGGCGCCGGCCGTCGAGTTCGACGGCCAGGTCGACAAAGGCCTCGGCCACGGACACGTTCCGGCGCTGGGCCTCGGCACCCACGCTCTCGTCGCGGGAGAGGTCGTGGCGGACCGGGTCGTCGGGAAGCGGGAAGAACGAGAACCAGTCCAGCGGGAGCCCCTCGATCCGGGCCTCGGCGGCCGCCACGAGTGCCGCCCTCGACGAAGGCTCCGTGAACCGGGCGACCTTGTCGGCCAGTGGCAGGTCGCGCAGGTCGCCCCAGCCGTCGGCCCGGTCGAACGGGGTCCGACCGGAGAGACCGAACAGGATGCCGATCTGACGCGACGTGGTCTGGGGTCGGATCCGGGCCCCGTTGGCGTTCTGTTCGGCGACGTGGTCGAGGACGCGCAGGTGCATGTCGGGGACGATGTCGACCTGCGTGAGGCCGAAGGTCACCGGGCAGTCGCCCCGTCGGCTGATGTCGCCGTACATACGGATCTCGTCACGGGTGAACTCGCCCTCGGGATCGTTGCGGCCACCCAACTTGGCGGCGCACTCGAAGATGCCGCCGTAGTGGCCCAGCGAGTCTGCAAAGGCGAAGAGTTCGTCCTCGGTTGCGTGGGTGCCGGGCACATAGCGGCCGTCGGGCACCCGGTGCAGGAAGGTGCGCGACGTCGAGAACCCGAGGGCGCCGGCGGCCAGCGCCTCGTCAACCATCGGCACCATGGCGGCGATGTCCTCGGCGGTGGCCGGATCCTCGTCGAGCGAGCGCTCCCCCATGGCTGCCACGCGCACGGCACAGTGCCCGACCATGCCGCCAGCGTTGACGCCCTTGGGCAGCAACGCCACCTCGGCCAGGTACTCGCCGTAGGTCTCCCAGTTCCAGGAGAGGCCGCCGAGGATGCACTCTGCGGGGATGTCCTCGACCGACTCCATCATCTCGGCGAGGAACTCCCGACCGCCCGGAGCCACCGGGGCGAAGGTCACGCCGCAGTTTCCGAGAACGACCGACGTCACGCCGTGCCAGCACGACGAGCTGCCGATCGGATCCCAGGACAGTTGGGCGTCAAGGTGCGTGTGGATGTCGACGAATCCGGGCGTGACGACCCGACCTTCGGCGTCGATCTCACGCTGTCCGGTTCCTTCCACCCGACCAACCTCGACGACGAGGTCGCCGTCGATCGCAACGTCGGCGATCGTCGCCGGCGCGCCGGTGCCATCGACGACCATTCCTCCCCGGATCACCAGGTCGTGTGGCATTGATCTCTCCTCAGTCGATGAAGCGGGTGAACTCGTCGAGCACCGGCAGCACCTCGTCGCGAAGCGCAGACGGCAGCCGGAGTACCACTTCGGTGATGCCGAGTCCGGCGTAGTACTCGAGCTTGCCCTCGTCGGGAAGGGTACCGAACGGGATCACGTCGAGTTCACCGGCGTCGCGGCCCCGCTCCTCGCAGGCGGCCCGCAGGTCACTGAGCGCAGCACGCACGCCTGATCCTCCGATCGGCAGCCAACCATCCGCAAACTCGGCGACGGCGGCGAACATCTTCGGCCCGGCACCGCCACCGATGTAGACGGGTGGCCCGCCGCTCCGAACGGGCTTCGGCCAGGCCCAGCTGGGCGAGAAGTCCACGAAGTCGCCGTGGTACTCACCCGCCTCCCCGGTCCAGAGTTCGCGCATGGCCAGCACGTGCTCGCGGGCCTGTGCACGCCGGGTTCGGAACTCCACGCCATGGTGGGCCATCTCCTCGACGTTCCAGCCGTAGCCGATGCCGAGGACGAAGCGGCCATTCGAGAGGGCGTCGACCGACGCCACCGCCTTGGCCAGGTTGATCGGGTGGTGCTGGGCGACGAGGGCGACACCCGTGCCGAGCCGGATCTGGTCGGTGAGTGCTGCGGCCGCTGCCAACGACACGTACGGGTCGGGTGACCGGGGGTACTCGTCGGCGAGGTCCACGCCACCCATCGGGATCGGCGTCCGGCGGCTGGCCGGGATGTGCGTGTGCTCCGGGAGCCAGAGCGACGAGAACCCGCGGGCCTCCGCCTCGACTGCCAGGTCGCGGACGTCGATCGACCGGTCGGTCAGATGGATGGTGAGGCCGAGTTCCACGGCGGCGAGGGTAGACGGCCTCCCTTCCGACCGGCGTGCCGGGACCTCCCTGTGCACAGATTCGGAAACCGCGCGAGACTCGTCGCCAGCCGGTCGATCGGCGGTCGGCACGACGACAGGGGGACGACGATGCCCAAGTACCTCATCCAAGCCAGTTACACCACCGAGGGGGTCCAGGGCCTGCTCTCCGACGGCGGCTCTGCCCGAACCGAGGCTGCCGCAGCGGCCGCCACCTCACTGGGTGGATCCGTCGAGGCCTTCTACTTCGCCTTCGGCAGCGAGGATGCATTCGTGGTCGCAGACCTGGCGTCGAACGCCGATGCAGCCGCCCTCAGCCTGGCCGTCTCCGCCTCGGGGGCGGTGAACGCCCGTGTCACGGTCCTGTTGACTCCGGAGGAACTCGACGCTGCCGCCGAGACGGTGCGCAACTCCGTGTCGTACAGCCCGCCTGGAAACTGACCCTCGGGGAAGCGCTCAGGCCGACTGGGTGTCGACGCCCTCACAGCGGCCGCCGTCGTCGGCGACGCCACTGAACAGTTCGCGCAGGTCACCGGAGCGCCGCTCGCGCCGGTTCTCACCGGGATCCAACTCGTGGAACTCGAACTCCATCTCGAACTCCTCGATAAATTCGGCGAAGAACCCGTCGAACAGTCCGTGTTCCCCTCCTTCGAACGGACCACGGAACCCGAACTTCCCCTGGGGCGGCTCCGGAAGGAGGGACTCGCAGGCGGTGTAGGCCTTCTCGCGGGACTGTTCCCTGGCCTCGACGTCGACCACTGCTGCGCCGCCGTCGATGGTGACCTCGACGCCCTCGTCGGTTCCGGTGACCGTGACCGAGCCGACGTCGTCGCTGAACTGGACGACGGTGCGACCGTCGGGTCCGACGACGATCACGCTGGTCCGGTTCCGGTCGTGCGGCGAATCGGGGTCGGCGCCCTCCTCGGCGAGGCAGGACTCGAACGCCTCAAAGTCCGGAACGAAGTCGAACAGGCCCTGGCCTTCGCCGCGCTCCTTGCGTAGGTCCGCCATTTCGCACTTCTCGTCGGGGTCGGGCTCGAGGGGTGGGGACCCTTCGAACTTGCCGCGGTCATCGAGCTTCCACCCGAACGGGTCGTCGCCCTCCCAGCGGTGCGGCACGCCGTCGATGCACACCTCGAACGAGAAGGTCGCTCCGTGCGAGTCGAGGTCGATGCCACCGGCGTGGGTTCCGTCCCGCTCGGCCGACAACTGCCTGGACTGGTCGATCGTGGGGCCGGGGCCGCCGGCGCCGGCCGCCGCCGATGCCACCAACGCTGCGATGACCGCGAACGAGCCCAGCACGGCGCCGAACAGCAGCCGACCGCGGGGTTGGTCCCGGGCCGCCGGGGATGTGGGTTCCTCGAGCACGGTTGAAAACCTACTCCCCTGCGGGCCCGAGGGGCACCCCGTCGTAGCGGTCGATGGTGGTGAAATCCTCCACTGGGCGCCGACGCAGCCTCGTGAGTTGTCGCACCGGCCGCCCCAGCGGGATCAGGGCGGCGATGGCATGCTCCTCGGGCAGGCCCAGCAGCGCCTGCACATCGGCCTCCGCCGGAGCGACGACCGTGGTGAGCACGCCCCCCAGGCCCTCGGCGCGGGCGGCCAGCAGGATGTTCCAGACCAACGGGTAGATCGACGCACCGGTGTCGAGCCCTACCCGGTCGAGGTCCTTGTCGACCGAGACCACCTGCGTCAGGTCGACGGTGACCATCAGCACCACCGGCACCTCGTCGAGGTGGCTGAACATCGGCAGTATGTCGGTGGGGGTCCGAAGCGCCGCCTCGACGTCGATCGCCGTCGGGTGCACCGAGTTGAAGGGCGTCTCCCCCGCCGCCGCCTGAGCCGCGTAGACCCGCAGCGTCGGTTGGGCCAGTTCGCCCAGTCGGCGCCGGATGGCCGGGTCGCGGACCACTACCACGTGCCCGCCCTGTCGGTTGCCGCCCGATGGGGCGAAGCGGGCCTCGTCCAGGATTCGGTGGAGCACCTCGTCGGGCACCGGGTCGTCGGTGAACTCCCGACAGGCGAAGGTCGTACGCATGGCCTCGGTCAGTTCCATGCCGCCGAGCCTAGGGAACCCGGGTGCGACGATCGAACCGGTCAGTCCAGCTTCTCGAGGAGCGGCGCCACCGGGCCGTCGGTCGCCCAGAGGCCTTCGAGTGCCCGGTACGGGATCGTGATCAGGACCGTGCTGCTCCCCGATCCACCCACCGTGAAGGGAGCGAAGGAAAGCACCAGGCCACCGTGCGTCAGGTTGAACCGCTCGAAGTTGGCGGCGTCCGGCCCGGCACCGACATGGCGGCGCTCGTCGACCCACGGTTCCTGTTCGAGGCGCTTGATCGCCTCGGCCGACAGGGCTCCGACCCAGTCGGCCTCGTCGTCGAACAGGAGGTCGATCTCGAACGGACGGCCGATCACCAGGTCGAAGGTCTCCGTGAGCACTTCCGCCGACTCGGCGGCCGCCCCCGGGAGCAGGCGACGGGTCGTGTTGCGGAGGCTGAACACGTCGTCGTTCGACAGCAGCACCTCGTACTCGTGCATGAGCCACATGCAACGGCCGTCGAGCGCCTCCCTGCACGCATAGCCGTTGCGTTCGACGGCGGTGATCACATCATCGAGGAAGGCGGCCAATGCCCCCTGGATGAGGCCGAGGAGACGGCCGTTGACCCGCGGAGCCTCGTCGGTCCCGTCGATCCGGGGCCACCGGACCACGACCTCGATCCGCCCCGGCGCCCCGACCGGCAGCCCGTCGGGTCCGTGGGCCGCCACTCCCGTGTCGAGCACACAGGCCAGTTCCTCCCACTCGATCTTGGGGCCCTCCGGTCCGTCGACCTCGTCGGGACGTTCCCGGGGAACGATCAGCACCTGGCCCACTCGGAGCCGATCCGGGTTACTCAGCGAATTGGCCCGCATGAACGCCGCAACGGTGGTGTCGAAGCGTTCGGCGATCTTGCCCAGCGTGTCGCCCGACTCGACCGTGACGGTCCGGGGGCCCTCGTCCGGGAGGACGATCTCGTCCGGGCGTGCGCTGGCGATACAGGCCTCGGCGTCCTTGCGCACGGCAACCAGTTGCACGGGTTCCCAGTCCGGTACCTCGGCGGGTGGCAGCGTCGAGGCCGTCGACACGCCGCCGAACAGGTCGGGGGTGGTGGTCGGAGTGACGATCGTGGGGCCGTCGCCGACGCTGCATGCGGTGGCCAGCACCAGCAGGGCGACGAGGGAGGCAACGGCACGCACCCTCCAAGGATCGCACGCCGGCGGTCCGTTGCCTTGCCGCCTCCGGGTCATCCCGTGACCATCAACACGACCGCGCCCAGGGTCCCGACTAGGCCCACCAGTTGTCCCTTCCCGATCTGCTCCTGTAGGACGATTCGGGCCAACAGCACTGTGGCCGCCGGGTAGAGCGAAGTCAGCACGGCCACAAGGCTGAGCATTCCCCTGCCGAGAGCCTCGAGCATCAGGACGTTGGCGAAGCAGTCGCAGAAGCCGCACGCGAGGATCAACCACCGGACGTCACGCACCGGGGTCCGGGCCCGCGGGGCGACGGCAAGGACCGCCGCGAGGACCACAATCGTGGCGAGACGGCCGCCAACGATCGGCCATGGCGAACTCGCAAGGTCGGTTGCGTCGAGGGCGATGAAGAAGCCGGCAAACCCGGCGCCCGCGAGTACGGATTCGAGCACCAGCCCCGGTGCGACTACTCCGGCCGTCTCGGGCGGGCGGGAGACCAGCACGATGGCGACGAATCCGAGCAGGATGCCTGCCGCGTGGACGCTGGTGGGCCGTTCACCGAAGCCGACGCCCCACAGGACCGGGACCACAGCGTTGGTGAGGGCGGCAATCGGCGCCACCACGGCCATTGGGCCACGCGACAGGTTGCGATACAGGAGCGAAATGCCGACAAGGCCGAAGAGGCCGCCGACCATCCCAGTGAGGAAGTCGGCCCCGTCGAAGCGCTCGGCCAGACTGGGTGCGAAGACCAAGACCAGCAGCAGGCCGATGAGGTTCGAGCCGGCGACGATCGGGATGACCCCGGCCCGCTTCGCCGCCTGCCCGCCGCAGAAGTCGCCGGCACCAAAGAGCGCGGCAGAGACAAGTGAGAACAGGGCGACCATGGCTGGTGGAGCCTACGAATCTGAACGGTGGACACCCTGACCGAAGGCAGTTGGCCGAAGGTGTCGGCCGCTACGCCTCGTCGGCCAGGTAGTCCTCGAGGGAGTCGTCCATGGCTTCCATCCACGGGGTGTGGTGGACGGGTGCGACGGTCCCGGTGAGCGTGGAGCGAAAACCCTGGTCCCGGTAGCCCATGATGTCCGCCTTCTTGTGGGCCTTCCAGTCCTTGAACATCTGGTTTACGGCGGGAATGTCGAAGTCCGGGTAGTCAGTGTCGTCGACCAGGTCCTGGGTGTAGTCGCCCTGGAAGTCGATCTCCTCGTAGGCGGTCTCGAGGGCCTCCTCGAGGGCCAGCCAATGGGACTCGTAGGCATCCATCTCCTCGTCGGACGGAAGTTCGATTCGGCCGAGGATCACGTCGCGGGCATACCAGGCCTGCGCGTCGAACATGTTGAACGTGTAGTACTGGTCGTGCATCCCGATGTAGAAGAGTCGGTGGTTGTCCCGCCACACGACGCCCTTGTAGAGGTTCGACACCCACAAGCGGTTGCGGGTCTGGAGCCGCAGCGAGTCGGGCAGGAACGGGAAGTGGTGCAGGTAGCCGGTGCACAGGATCACGGCGTCGATCTCACGGCTGGTGCCGTCCGTGAAGTGGACGGTCTTGCCGTCGACGTGGGTGAGCAGCGGCACCTCGGCGAACCCCTCTGGCCAGTCGTAGCCGGTGCCGCCGCTGCGTGAACTGATGGTGACCGAGGAGCAGCCGTACTTGTGGCACTGCGAGCCGATGTCCTCGGCGGAGTAGCTGGATCCGACGAGCAGGACGTCCTTGCCCTGAAATTCGACTGCGTCGCGGAAGTCGTGGGCATGGAGCACCCGGCCCAGGAACTTCTCGAAGCCGGGGAAGTACGGGATGTTGGGCACCGAGAAGTGACCGCTGGCGACGACGACGTGGTCGAACTCCTCGGAGGAGACGACGTCGTTGGGGAGGTCGTGGGCGGTGACCGTGAACTTCTGCGTGCCTTCGTCGAACGACACCTCGCGCACGGCATGGCGGAATCGGATGAACCGGCGGACGTCGCTCTTCTCGACGCGGCCCTTGATGTAGTCCCAGAGGACTTCCCGCGGCGGGTACGAGGCGATGGGCCTGCCGAAGTGCTCCTCGAAGGAGTAGTCGCCGAACTCGAGGCACTCCTTGGGGCCATTCGACCAGAGGTAGCGGTACATCGAACCGTGGACGGGCTCGCCATATTCGTCGATGCCGGTGCGCCACGTGTAGTTCCAGAGGCCGCCCCAGTCGTCCTGCTTCTCGTAGCAGACGAGCTCGGGGATCTCCGCGCCCTGGGCGGCCGCCGAGGCGAAGGCCCGCAACTGGGCCAGGCCGCTGGGACCTGCGCCGATGATGGCGACTCGTTGTGTCATGTCGTGATCTCTCCGGGGGACGGTGTTGGAGCGCTCGGAAGGTACCCGTATCGCGGAGCCGATGGCAACGTTCCCGAAGGGGTCATCACTCCTGCCTCCATCCGGGTGGTCACCTGTCGAAGCCGGGGCACTCTCTGGCGACCTTGCGAAGCAGGCCGGGCCACTCGGTCCGTCCGTCGTAGGTGTCGCGTGGCAGGACGCCGACGGCTGCCGCGACGTCCTTCCGTTCCATGAAACCCATCGCCTTCCACGTTCGCTCGGCTGTGCGCAGAGTCTGCCAGAACCCCTGCCCCGGAGGAAGTGGGTCTCAGCCCTCCATGAGGGCGGCGACGATGTCGAGCACCGCCTGCTTGCCGTCGCCGAACAGCATCAGCGTGTTGTCGGCCACGAACAGTGGGTTCGGGATCCCGGCGAAGCCCGGGCTGAGCGAGCGCTTGACCACGATGACCGTGCCCGACTCGTCGACGTCGAGGATCGGCATGCCGGCGATCGGCGAGCCGGCGTCATCGCGGGCCGAGGGGTTCACGACGTCGTTGGCACCGATCACGATCGTCACATCGGTCTGGGCGAACGTCGGGTTGACCCGGTCCATCTCGAGCAGGTGCTCGTAGCCGATCTCGGCTTCGGCCAGGAGCACGTTCATGTGGCCGGGCATGCGGCCGGCCACCGGGTGGATGCCGAACATGACCTCGGCACCGGCCCCCTCGAGGACCGTCATGAGTTCGCGTACGGCATGCTGGGCCTGGGCCACCGCCAGGCCGTAGCCGGGGACGATGACCACCCGGGAGGCGACCTCGAGCAGCATCGCCACCTCCTCGGCCGACGTCGACGTGACGCCGTCGCCATAGGCGTCGTCGTGGGAGCCCCGGGCGACGACCACGGCCTTCGAGAACACCACGTCGAGGATGGACCGGTTCATGGCCGTGCACATGATCTGAGTGAGGATGAGTCCGCTGGCGCCCACCAGCGAACCGGCGATGATGAGCAGCGGGTTGTCGAGCACGAAGCCGGTGGTCGATGCTGCCACGCCCGAGAAGGCGTTGAGGAGAGCGATCACGACCGGCATGTCGGCGCCGCCGATGGCGATGGTAGCGAGGACGCCGAGCAGCAGTCCGGCAGCGGCGAGGCCCCAGAACCAGCCCAGGGAGTCGGGCTGGACCACGACGCCTACGACGAGGATGAGTGCGACCGCCCCGGTGGCCGCGCGGACGATGTGGAGCCCACTGAAGCCGTTCCACCGCAGCGATTCGCGCAACTTGCCGAAGGCGACCATCGATCCGGTGAAGGTGACGGCGCCAACCAGGACGGTCACTGCTGCGGCCACTGCCAACTGGTCGTCGACTGTGCCAGTGTCGACGACCTCGAGGAATGCGGCGCCGGCCACCAGGACCGAGGCGGCACCACCGAAGCCATTGAACAGCGCAACGAGTTCGGGCATGCCGGTCATGCGGACCTTCAGCGCCAGCAGCGCACCGACCAGGGCCCCGATGGCGACGCCGAGCGCCAGGAACCGGAAGTCGACGATCGCCCGGTCGAGCAGGGTTACGGCGATCGCGATGAACATGCCGGTGGCGCCGAGCAGGTTGCCGCGCCTGGCCGTCCGCGGTCGTCCGAGTGCCTTGAGGCCCAGGATGAAGAGGACGGCTGCGAGGAGGTAGCCGACGGCGATGGCGTCCGGAAACGTCATGATCCGCCCTTGCGGCGCGTCCGGAACATGGCGAGCATCCGGTCGGTCACGAGGAATCCGCCCACGACGTTGATCGTGGCCAGGGCCACCGCGGCGACACCCAGTGCCGTGGTGAGCGTCGAGTGGTCGGAGCCCGCCGAGACCAGCGCCCCGATGAGCGTGATGCCCGAGATGGCGTTCGAACCGGACATCAGGGGCGTGTGCAGCGTGGCCGGGACCTTGGTGATCAGTTCGAGGCCGAGGAATACCGCCAGGACGAAGAGCGTGAGGGCGACGAGCAGCGTCATGACTCCGTGCCTCCGGAGGGTGCCGGCTCGAGCATCTCACGGACCCCCGGGTGGACGACCTCGCCACCCGACGTGACCAGCATGCTCGCCACGATGTCGTCTTCGAGGTCCAGCACGACCTCGCCGTCGGTGGTGAGAAGGCGGAGCAGGTTGACCACGTTGTTGGCGAACATCCTCGATGAAGAAACGGGCGAGCCCGAGGCCAGGTCGGTCGGCGCCAGGATCGTGACACCCCCGTGGAGAACCTCTTCGTCGGCACGGCTGAGGGTGCAGTTGCCGCCCCGTTCAGCGGCCAGGTCGACCAGGAGGGCGCCCGGCCGCATCGCTTCGACCATCACGTCGGTCACGAGCGTGGGGCTCCGGCGACCGGGCACCTGTGCTGCCGTGATGACGACGTCGGCCTCCGCCAGGTGCGGGGTCAGCGCCGCCTGGGTGCGTTGCGCCGGGTCCGTCGGATCGTCCGGATCGGCCTCGGGAAGGTCGATCGACTTTGCCCCAAGCGAGCGGATCTGTTCGAGGGCCTCCTCACGGATGTCGAAACCCTGGACCACGGCGCCGAGTCGTCGTGCGGTGGCGATGGCCTGGAGGCCGGCCACCCCGGCGCCGAGGACCACCACCCGTGCGGGCGGCACCGTGCCGGCCGCCGTCATGAGGAGCGGCATGAGCCGCGGCATCCGCACTCCGGCGACGAGGACCGCCTGGAAGCCGACGACCGTCGCGGTCGACGACAGCACGTCGACGGCTTGCGCCCGCGTGCTGCGGGGCACCAGGTCCAGGGAGAGCGCCGTGGCCCCGGTGGCGGCCAGTTCGGCCATCGGCTGCGGCCGCCAGAGCGGGTCGAACAGGCCCAGGACGACGTGGTCGGCGCCGAGGCCGGCCCGCAGTTCAGGCGTGTCCGGTCCGTTGACGCCGACGACCACTCCGCCGTCGCCGATCGCCGCAGTCCGGTCGGGTGCGATCGTGGCGCCAGCTTCGACATAGGCGGCGTCCGCCATGTTCGCCGCCTCGCCTGCACCTGCCTCGACGACGAGTTCGTGGCCGTCGCCGGTCAGGTTCTCGACCGCCTCGGGGCTCAGGGCGATCCGGCGCTCGCGTTCGGCACGCTCCCTGACGACTGCGATTCGCACGCTTCACCTACCCCGGTGCTACTACGGAGACGGCCGAAGCCGCCTGGTGGACAAGTCAGCCGACGCTACCGGCGACGACCTGTGGCGCCCTACACCATTTCACCTACGGTGTCGACGGTGGTGGGCGCACCGGGGGCCATGGAGGCGATCGCCGACGGGGATCGTGTCGAGGTCGACCCGGTGAACTGGGTGGTCCGGATCCTCGCCTGACGAGTTTGCCCGGTGTCGGTCAGACGCGGGCGTTCTTGAGGCGCTTGACGTCGCGGGCCCGCTCGCCGGCGTCGAGCGTGACCTTGCGGAGCCGCACTGCCCCCGGGGTGACCTCGACGCACTCGTCGTCGGCGATGAACTCGAGGGCCTGCTCGAGTGACAGGCGACGGGGTGGCGTGAGGCGGATCGTGTCGTCTGACGCCGCCGCGCGCACGTTGGTGAGCTTCTTCTCGCGACAGATGTTGACGTCCATGTCCTCGGACCGGGGGTTCTCGCCGACGATCATCCCGGCATAGACCCTGTCGGTCGGGGCGACGAAGAGGCTGGCCCGCTCCTGGATTCCGGCGATGGCGTAGGCGGTGACCGCTCCGGTGCGGTCGGCGACGACGGTGCCCGTCGGGCGGGTGCGAAGCTCGCCCATCCACGGCTCCCATCCCTCGAAAACGTGGTGGAGCATCCCGGCTCCACGGGTCTCGGTGAGGAACTCGGTGCGGAAGCCGATGAGCGCCCGGGCGGCGACGATGTAGTCGAGGCGCACCCAGCCGGTTCCGTGGTTGACCATGTCGACCATGCGTGCCCGACGCTCGCCGAGGAGCTGTGTGACGGCGCCGACGTGTTCCTCCGGGACGTCGATCGAGAGGCTCTCGGTGGGCTCGTGGACTTTGCCGTCGATCTCTCGCAGGACGACGGCCGGCTTGCCGACGGTGAGCTCGAAGCCCTCGCGGCGCATGGTCTCTACCAGAATGGCTAGTTGGAGCTCGCCACGGCCCTGGACCTCCCAGGTGTCGGGTCGCTCGGTGGGCAGCACCCGCAGCGACACGTTGCCGACGAGTTCGGCGTCGAGACGGGTCTTGACCTGGCGAGCGGTCAACTTGGAGCCGTCGTCGCCGGCGACCGGCGAGGTATTGACGCCGAGCGTCATCGACAGCGTCGGCTCGTCGACGCAGATCACGGGCAATGGACGGGGGTCCTCGGGGTCGGCGAGGGTCTCGCCGATGGTGACACCCTCGATCCCGGAGACGTAGGCGATCTCACCTGGGCCGGCCGCGGCGACCTCGACCTGCTCCAGTGCCTTGGTGACTGTGACCGTGCCGATCCGTGCCGACTGGATCGAGCCGTCGGTGCGGCACCAGGCGATGGGCGCACCCTGGCGGAGGGTCCCGCTGCTGATGCGGCAGACTGCGATCCGGCCGAGGTAGGGGGAGGCGTCCAGGTTGGTGACGTGCGCCCGCAGTGGGGCGTCCTCGTCGTACGAGGGCGGCGGCACGTGCTCGAGGACGATGTCGAAGAAGGGCCCCAGGTCGGTGCCGGGGACTGCCGGGTCGAGCGTGGCGGTGCCGGCGCGGGCGTCGGTGTAGACGATCGGGAACTCGATCTGGTCCACGGATGCGTCGAGGTCGAGGAAGAGTTCGTAGACCTCGTCGACGACGGCCTCGAGGCGGGCGTCGGGGCGATCGACCTTGTTGACCACGACCACGATCGACAGGTCGGCCTCGAGGGCCTTGCGCAGCACGAAGCGGGTCTGGGGTCGGGGTCCCTCGGCGGCGTCGATGAGCAGCAGCACGCCGTCGACCATGTTGAGCGCCCGCTCGACTTCGCCGCCGAAGTCGGCGTGGCCGGGGGTGTCGACGATGTTGACCTTGACGTCGCCGCGCTGGATCGCCGTGTTCTTGGCGAGGATCGTGATGCCCTTCTCGCGTTCGAGGTCCATGGAGTCCATGACCCGATCGGTGACCTCCTCGTGGGCGCTGAACGCACCGGACTGGCGCAGGAGGGCGTCGACGAGCGTCGTCTTGCCGTGGTCGACGTGCGCGATGACGGCGATGTTTCGAAGGTCGGAGCGGACGGCCACGGAAGAACGCTACGGCCAGTGACCCCGCCGGGAACGTCAATGTGACCGATACCCGCGGTACGGGGGTTACGGAACCCGGGGAACCAGTTGCGGGTCGGCGCCGAAGTGCTCCGCTCAGTCGTGCGGGGAGACCGATCCATGGCCATCGACGATCAGCATCGGCGGATCGTTCCAGAAGCCACAGGTGCCAGGTCTTGCACACCCGCCGTTGGCTCCTGGGAGCCGACGATGGCCGTGCTCATGCGGTGGCGAGGGCCCGATCGAGGTCGTCGACAAGATCGTCAATCGATTCGATGCCGACCGAGATCCTGATCAGGTCGTCCGGAACTTCGAGGGCGGATCCGGTAGCCGATGCGTGGGTCATGACGCCGGGATGTTCGATCAGCGACTCCACCGCACCCAGCGACTCGGCGAGTGTGAACACCCGGGTCGAGGCGGCGGCCTTCTCGGCTGCCTCTCGGCCTCCCGCCAGGCGAAACGACACCATGCCGCCGAACCCGGACATCTGCCGTATGGCGACATCGTGTCCGGGGTGGTGCTCGAGACCCGGGTAGAGCACGTCCGACACCCGGGGATGTGCGATGAGCACCTCGACGATCGCTGCAGCGTTCTCACAGTGGCGGTCCATCCTGACGGGGAGGGTCTTGATGCCGCGAAGAGCGAGGTAGGAGTCGAACGGACCGGCAACGGCGCCGACGGCATTCTGCACGAAGCCGACGTGCTCGGCGATCGCCTCGTGGCTGGTCGCCACGACCCCGCCGACCATGTCGCTGTGTCCACCCAGGTATTTGGTGGCCGAGTGCACCACCGCGTCGGCGCCAAGGCCGATCGGTTGTTGCAGGTACGGGGTCGCGAAGGTGTTGTCGACAACCGTCAGGCCACCCAGTTCGTGGACCACGGAGCAGACCTGCTCGATGTCGATGACCGTCAACAGGGGGTTTGTCGGCGTCTCGAACCACACCATCCGGGTCGATGGCGTCCACGCCTGCCGGATCGACTCGGTGTCGGTCAGGTCGACGGCGCTGCTGGCAAGGCCGGCGCGGGCGTGGACCTTGTCGATAAGTCGGAACGTGCCGCCGTAGGCGTCGTCGCCGAGCAGGAGGTGGTCTCCCGGTTTGAGATGGCGCAACAGGACGTCCTCGGCGGCCAGCCCACTTGCGAAGGCGAATCCGTGCGTCGCCCCTTCGAGGCTGGCGATGCACTGTTCATAGGCATGACGGGTGGGGTTGCCGGTGCGGGCGTACTCGTAGCCAAAGCGGGGCTCGCCGACGCCGTCCTGGGCGAAGGTCGTCGAGAGGGCGATCGCTGTCACCACGCCGCCGGTACGCGGGTCGTGGGGTTGCCCGGCGCGAATCGCCCGTGTCTCGAAGCCGTACTCGTCAGGGTCCTCGAAGCCGGAGAGGAGGGGCTCGCCACCTGGCATGTCAGAATTCCTCGGGCGACAGGTACTCGAGCACGTCCGTTCGGGAGATGACGGTCCGCGGTCGGCCGCCATCGATCACGAGCAACGCCTGGGCGTGTTCGAGCATCTCGACTGCGCGGTCGACGGGTTCGCCGACGCCGATCGTGGGGAGCGCCGGTTGCATGACGTCCTCGATCTGCTTCTCGAGGAGTCCCTCCTGCTCATAGGCCTGGTTCATGAGCCAGAGTTCGGAGACGGCGCCGACCACTTCTGCGGTAGCCACGGGCATCTCGCCCTTGGCGACAGGTAGTTGCGACACCCCGTACTTGCGCATGGTGAGCACTGCCTCACGCACGTTGTCGGTGGGTTCGAGGTAGATGAGGTCGGGAAGGTCGCCGCTCGCCGCGTCGAGCAGGTCGGCGACTACGAGGCCCTCACGACGGACGAACCCCATGGTGGCCGTCCAGCGGTCGTTGAACACCGTCGAGAGGTAGCCCCGTCCCGAATCGGGGATCAGGACGATGACCAGGTCGTCGGGGGTGAGGCTGGCGGCCAATTCTCGGGCGGCAGCTACCGCAGTTCCGCCGGAGCCGCCGATGAGCAGTCCCTCTTCCCGGGTGACCCGACGGGCCATCCCGAACGAGTCCGCGTCGCTGATTGGAATCGTGATATCGACGACCGACGGGTCATAGGTGTCGGGCCAGAAGTCCTCACCGACGCCTTCCACCAGATAGGGGCGGCCTGACCCTCCCGAGTAGACGGAGCCCTCCGGGTCGGCGACGACGATCTGGACCTCGGGGTTCTGTTCCTTCAGGTAGCGACCGACTCCCGTGGTGGTACCGCCCGTCCCGGCGCCTGCCACGAAGTGGGTGATCCGGCCCTTTGTCTGTTCCCAGATCTCCGGACCCGTCGTCTCGTAGTGGGCTCGTGGGTTGTGCGGATTGTGGTACTGGTTCGGTCGGAAGGCTCCCGGGGTTTCATGCATGATGCGCTCGGCGGTCGAGTAGTACGACTGCGGGTCGTCGGGCGGCACCGCCACGGAACAAACCACCACCTGGGCTCCATAGGCCCGGAGCAATGCCACCTTCTCCTCGCTGACCTTGTCGGTCATGACGAAGATGCAGCCGTAGCCGCGTTGCGAGGCGACGATCGCCAGGCCGACGCCGGTGTTTCCCGAGGTCGGCTCGACGATGGTTGCGCCCGGCTTGAGGAGGCCTTCGGCCTCGGCGGCCTCGATCATGGTGACGGCGGGACGGTCCTTCGAACTGCCGCCCGGGTTGACGCTCTCCAACTTCGCCACAATCGGGCACGGAAGGTCCGCGTCGATGTGTCGAAGGCGCACCAGCGGAGTGTTCCCGATCAGGTCGAGCACCGACCCCGCGACGTCGAGGTCGCTCAAGTCCATGCGTCCATTCTGGTGCTAGCCCTCGCGAACCGGACGCTCCGGCGTCAGAAATCCTGCCGGGTCTTGAAGTGCACCTGACCTGCGCCTTGGTGGTTGGACGGCTGGCCTATCCGTCGCCTGCCTCGGGTTCCATGGCAAACACCGTGAGATCGACCCAACCTGCGGCAACGAACTCCTCTGCGATCGCCAGGGCGTACCGCCATGCCGCAAGTGTCTGGAGATGATTCTTCCAGAGCCCCGACCGGAGCTCGCCGTATCCGTCGACACAACCGGGTTCATCTTCCCAACAAGGTGCCGACTCGAGGAACTGTCCATCGGGCGAAAGTGTCGGCCAGGTGGAGGCGAAGCGGACAAAGCCTCCCGGATACCGATCGGGCATCGACCGGAAGATCCCGTCGGTGCCCCATGTGCTGCCGTCGAACCAGACCGGATGGTTCACGAAAAGTACTCGGCTGTCCATTTGCGTAGCGAGTTCAACGACATATTCCGAATCAGCGAGGTACTTCTCGAAAAAGGCTTGTCCCTCGAGTGGTTCACCGTCAGGTCCTGCCATGCAGGGGGTCATCGCGTTCCCGCCGTGGGCTACGACGATGACATGAGGCTGCCAATCCGCTAGGTGTTCGATGCCCAGGTCCCCACCTTGTTCGGCGAACCAGTCGCAAAGCGCTGTACCGCCATGAACCCTGCGTTCGATAACAGCCGCGGAACCGAACGCTTTTGCGAGATGAGGGAGAACTTGTTCGATAACCGAATCCCCGATCACAACGACGCGGAGTTGCTCGCCTTTGCTGAGGGCAAGCGGAGTGGGCGGTGAACCCATGATGTCCGTCGCACCCTCCTGAGTCGTAGTCGTGGTTGGAAGGAAGGTCGTCGTCGTAACTGCCTGAATAGTCGTCGGTGTCGTTGTCGTTGCGAGGGTCGTTGTCGTTGTCGGTGTCGTTGTCGGTGCGAGGGTCGTTGTCGTTGTCGGTGTCGGTGCGAGGGTCGTTGTCGTTGTCGGTGTCGTTGTCGGTGCGAGGGCCATCGTCGTGGTGGTAGACGCCTCGTTGATAGCCGTGGTCGCCTCCCCGTCGGGGCCGCCACCACAACCGGAGGCGACAAGAACCAACGCTGTCAGGAGCGCCGGCCAAGGGCGGTGCAGTCGCTCGCTCATCGATGCCCTCCCGTTTAGGCCGCTGCACAAGTCTGGCCCGCATCGGCGAACCCAAGGTGGTCAAGTACTACCAATTGCTGTCGGATCGTGAACCACGGCAAGGTTCTGGTGCTGAGCGGCCCTCCAGCAGCCGGTAAGAGCACCGTCGCTGCGCTCGTCGCCGACGGGTGGGGCCTGAGCGTCCACCTGCAGGCGAACTGCAGGTTCAATAGGCACGACCACCAGAACAGCCAAACTGTTCAACAACTCGCGCCAACGAGTCGGTTCAATAGGTGGTCTTCTCGAGCATCGACAGGATCCATTCCCCGGAAGTCGTTGGCGCATGGCGCGGTGGGTCGTCTGGCGACGTGCAGGTGGGAATACATTCGATGAGGGTGTCGTACGCGGGTTGGTGGAAGAAGACGACCGAGAGGCGGTCGGCGGAGTGGTCCTCGGGCACAACCACGCGGTGGTAGGTGGACTTCCATCGGTCGTTGGTCCAGAACGCCATCAGGTCGCCCAGGTTGATGACCAACGCTTGTGCGACGTTCGGGACGTGTTCCCATTCGCCATCGGGTGCCTTGATCTGCAATCCAGCTTCGCCGTCGTGATGGAGTATGGAGAGGCTGCCCCAGTCGGTGTGTTCACCTCGCCGAAGCTGTCCCCGGGCCTCGGGCTGCTCGAGTTCGGAGTAGTAGTTGACCGTCAGATTGGTGATGTGGTCGCGGATCTTGTCGTCGAACCAGTGCTCGTCGAGCCCGAGGGCCAGTGCCATCAGTCCCATGAGTCGATTCGCTAGGTCTTCCATGACCGCGTAATAGATCTCAAACGCGCTTCTGAATCCTTCAGGGCGTTGCGGCCAAATGTTCGGGGCGAAGAAAGCCTCACGCCCCTCTCGCAGACCAGATTGCAGGGCGACCTCGGGGTCGTCGAATCGATTGATCGAGAATGCCTCGCACAGGTCCGGTGGGGTCACGGCGTCACGTGACAGTGCCAGCGCGGTTGTCTCGGCTGGCGTGTATCCCCGAAAGACCCCAGGGCCTCCCGCACAGAGCATTTTCTCCTCATGGCGAAGTGAGTAGAACTCACGTGAAACGGCCTCTATCCCCCTGATGGCCTCGTCGGGCACACCGTGGCCGGTGACCACCAGAAACCCGATGTCTTGGCAAGCTTGACGGACAGCGTCTACTGCTTCTTCGCGGCGTGGGCCGGGCTCGAAAGCCCCGGTGAGGTCGACCAGCGGTATGAGCGATGTCCGTTCCATCGACCGCGATCTTCTCATTGAATCAGCTCTAAGTTGGCACAATTGGCGGCACCCCTGAGGTTTCGCGTTGTTGTCCTGGCCTGTACGCCCGGCTAAAGCCGGACAGGCGTCTGGGTAAGATTCCAAGGACATCTTCGACAGATCGGACGTAGAAGATGACAATTCACGAGCGGGCCGTTCTCGAGTTCTTCCACTCCCGGTCCGTTGTTCCGACACGACGACTCAGCCTCGGCAAAATGGCCTTGGCCGGACGCTCAGGTCGCCTGCTCATCGCCAAAGTCGTCGCAAGATTTGTTGGTGAACTGAATGCCGAGTCTGAAGCTGACCTCGACGAATTGCTTTACCTGGCTGAGAACTGCCAAAGAATTCCGCAACCACAGGTCCGGTACCGACTCCAGACAAACCAGGTCGGACTGGCCCGCGCCACGGATCGACTGGTCATCACCAACGGACGATTGTGCCTGGAGGTCAGTGACGACCACACCCCACCGATAGCGCACCTGTTGGCTGCGCTGTATGCGTCTCAGAGCCAACCGGACCTTCTCCAGACATACCGCCAGTGCGTCGAGGAGAGAACCCTGTGGCAACACGGACAGATTCATGAATCCGCTCACGACCTGCTGCCAACGAGCGCGCTCGAAGCGCTCGATTTGATGGAATTCGACGAGAACGACGTCTCGGCCCAGAAGGTCAGAGAGCGCTACCGTTTGCTCTTGCGTGCCGCCCATCCCGACAGCGGTGGCGATCCCGGGAGCGCGGCAGACCGGATCAGGTCACTCAATGAAGCTCGTGCCCTGCTCCTCGCAAACTTGAACTAGCACCCGCCGAGGTCGGTACCTCACCGGTCCAGAGGGCCTCGGTGAGGTCAGCCAGCGCCGACTTGAGGTCGTCGGATAGCAAAAAGGTCCGATTGGGGACCCCCACCTTGTGGGCGCCCCAGCGATTGATCAACCCCAGCCCGACTGGTCCGACGTGACCACCGGATGGGGTGCCTCCGAGGAAGAACTCCCGGTTTATTAGGGTCAGCGTGGAGTAGGAGCGCTCGCTTTCATATTCGGCCGGCAGGTTGAGCGCGTCCTCGAACTGCTTGATCACGGCTGGCCGGCCCGGGACCCAGTACATGTCGTGGAATTCGTTCGGCAGTTTCAGGACGCTGGTGAGCAGACACCGCCGGGCCTTGAGCAAGGAAAGAAAGTCGTCGACCTCTGCGCCGATGCACAGTGCCCCGTTCCGGCCGTCGAACCCCGTTCCGGCCACCTCCAGCAACACGCCACGCCCGCTTCCGCTCCCGGGTCCGAACACGACGTCGGCGCCGGCATCAAGGGCTTCACGGGCCGCGGTCGCTCCCCAGTCGGCGTCGGGTTCCCCTCCGTCCCCCGGGTGGACGATCGAGAGGACCTCAACGTCGGGATCGACGTGGACGACCCCGTTGGCGAAGCCGCCGCCGTAGGCGACCGACGTGGGTTCGGTTCCTGAATCCAGCACCACGGCCACGATCCCGGTAACGGTCGCCGACGCTGCGAGTGCCCCGACGAGGAACCCTGCATGATCCTCGGGGAAGACCAATCCGGCCAGGTTCGGGAGTTCCTCGTCGTGGTGCTGGTCGATACCGATGAAATTGACGTCGGGATGCTGGCGGGCGCTGGTCGTCGTCGCCTCTCCCATTTCGGCTCCGATGGTGACGATGAGGTCACAGCGCGCGTCGACGAAGCCGTCGATCAGAGCCACGTGGTCACCCACTTCCTGAGAAGCAGCGGATGCAGTGGTGGTGCCACCTCCGTTCGGCATGAGGGATCTCGGGATCTCCAGATACTGCCGCCTGAGGGACATCCAGGTTTCGTGGTTGAGCCATTCGTACCTGCGGCCGGTGGGGGCGGTCACGAGGCACATATCCCAGGTTGAATCAGACGTCCAGGTCGGCTCGGATGTGGTCGTCGGCGTGGCGGTGGTGGTCGGCGCCGCGGTGGTGGTCGGCGCCGCGGTGGTGGTCGGCGCCGCGGTGGTGGTCGGCGCCGCGGTGGTGGTCGGCGCCGCGGTGGTGGTCGGCGCCGCGGTGGTGGTCGGCGCCGCG
>Ga0066372_10000141_pt1 | contig 24030 bp, 20 predicted proteins | sample Knorr_S15_td_250_FD_77011 | JGI IMG/M metagenome (GOLD analysis project Ga0066372, IMG submission 77011) | Marine microbial communities from Southern Atlantic Ocean transect - Knorr_S15_td_250_ad_251m_LV_A | ecosystem: Environmental > Aquatic > Marine > Oceanic | place: Southern Atlantic ocean... | reverse complement strand
CTCTATTAAATTTTTATTTATAAATTCTACATTCCCATTAAGAGTTAAATTATTTGATTTTTTATCAAAATCTTTGTCTTGACATAAAGCATTTACTGAAATCAGTAAAAAAAGGAGTGGCCTAAATATCTTTTTCATTAAATAAATTTAATTTTTCTACCCATAAAGTTTTCTTTTCAAAAACAAACAATTCCAAACATAAAAAAAATAGAGCAAACCCTAAAAACCACTGAAACTGGTCTTTATAAGCTACAAATTGTTTTGATTCAAATTCCTTTTTATCCATTTCTTTTAGTTCCTCTATAATTTCATCTACAACTTCCTCAGTATTTCCTCCGCTTATATAAATTCCATTAGTTGAAAGTGCTATATCACGTAGAAGCTGAGGCAAAAGTTTTGTTATTACAACATCGCCTTCAGAATTTTTTTTATATGATTCTATAACTCCATTAGCTTTTATAGGAATTGGGGCTCCCTTAACAGTCCCTAATCCTATTGTAAAAATAGTTATTCCCATGTCCTGAACAATGCTAGGAATATCTTGATTCTCGAATTCATGATCCTCTCCATCAGAAAGAATGCACAGGACCCTATTTGTTTGATTTTCATCATCATAATAATCTTTAGCTAATTTAATAGCCTCTATTATAGCTGTTCCTTGAGATGAAAGCATATCTGAATCCAAACTTTGTAAAAACATTCTTGCAGTTGAATAATCCGTAGTTATTGGTAAAATTGGCAAAGCCGATGCTGCATAAGCAATGATGCCTACTCTATCGGAATTTAACTCATTAATTGTTTCTGAAACTAATCTTTTAGCTTTTTCAAGTCTATTTGGCGCTATATCCTCAGCTAACATACTTTTAGAAACATCTATAGCAAAAACTATGTCTACACCTTCCCTTTTAACTGTTTTAAGTTGAGTTCCAATTTTAGGATTAACTAGCGCAATTGAAAGAAATATAAATACAAGAATTAATAAAAGCAATTTCAGTTTAGGTTTAAATTGAGAAGATTGAGGGCTTAAACCTTTAAATAAATGGATTGAAATGTGTTGTTTTTGAATTCTCTTTTTCCAACTATTTAAAGAAATGAAGCCTATAATTAATATCGGGATTACCAATAATAAATAAAAATATATGGATTCTTCTAACTGATACATTTAAATAAAACTTTTAAAAATAGTTGATCTTAGTAACCACTCTAAGAAAACAAGTGAAAAAGATATTAAAACAAAAAGCCTGTACATTTCTTGAGCGTTTGAATATTTAAATTCTTCCACTTCTGTTTTTTCTAGCTTATTAATTTCCTGATATATATCCTTTAACTTTGCATTGTCAGTTGCCCTAAAATAAAGGCCTCCTGTTTGTTTTGCAATTGATTCTAATAACTTTTCATCAATTTCAACTTTCGTTAATCCAAATCTAAAAGTTCCATTTGGATTGATTGCAATTGGTGCTAATGCATTCCCATTACTGCCTAAACCTATTGTATAGGTTTTGATTCCAAAAGATAAAGCAAGGTCAGCAGCTGTATTGGGATCTATAAAACCTGCATTATTAACTCCATCCGTTAACAATATAATTACTTTACTTTTAGTCTTGCTGTCTTTTAGCCTGTTTACAGATGTAGCTAAGCCCATTCCAATTGCTGTCCCGTCTTCAATAATTCCATCAAAATTTATTTCATCTAAAGATTTAATAATTACTGCTTTATCAGAGGTAACTGGAGTTTTTGTATAGCTTTCTCCAGCATATACTACTAGCCCTATCCTGTCGCTAACTCTATCATTTATAAATTCTTTAGCTACAGACTTCAAGGCATCTAATCTATTTGGTTTTAAATCTTGTGCTAACATACTTGACGAAACATCAACAGCAATGACAATATCTATTCCTTTGCTTGTTTTTGTTTGAGTTGAAACATCCATAATTTGAGGTCTTGAAATTGCAACTACTAACATTATAATAGATATATATCTTAAGACATCTAAAATTGGTAAAATTTTAATTTTTATACTTTTATAATTAAACCCTTGAATAGATGACATCTTAAATGATGAAGATTTTAACTTATTGAAATTAAAGTTCCAAAAGAAGAAAAATGGCAATAAAATTAAAAGCCATAAAAATTCAGGGTTATTAAATGTCAAATTGCTAAACATATTATTCAATTTTAAATATTATTGACTTTTCAACTTTTTCTGCTATTTGTTTGGCATATGAATCATCCCTGTTAAAAATCATTAAAACTCTTTGTTTGCCATTATTTTCCTGAAACTTTAAACTAACATATTCCTTTCTTATTTGACTGCCATCTTCATCTAAATAATCCAATGAACCAAAAATTTTGAATGCAGGTTGTCCTTGATCTATAAAAATATCTTGTTGTTTAGTCAAAATATTAGCAGCTCCTTTATCCTTTAATTCTGAAATCAATTCATCAATTATCAATTGTATATCCTTTTGATCAGTCTTTTCATTGTCTGAAATAATATTTATAGAAATAAAAACTGTCTCTTCAATAGAGCCCCATTGAAAAATTTGATTTACTCCTTCTGATCTAATTCTTTTTAAAACATTTGGTGTTGAAATTATAATTGGATGTGCGCCATAAGTACTTTCTATCCATGTCTTATTTAAAGTTGATTTAGTTGGTGTCCCAATTATCGTGTCTGAAACATTTTTCCATCCAAAAATAGAAACAGATAAAATAAAAGTTATTATTATTGATAATAAAAGTCCTAAAATAATTTTTTTTATAATTTTTTTTCTCTTTTCTTTTTTTATCATCTCAAGATATTTCTTGCTTTTTAACAACTCTTCCTCTGTAGGCTCAGGTATTGCATCCTTAGTATCTAAGAGGACTTTTTCTAAAATCTTTTTGTCTAATGACGCCATTTCAAGTCCTGGATGTGATTTAGCAAACTTTACTAAATCTGCAGTTTTTAAGACGCTTTTAAATTTTTCTATAGTTTCCTGATTTAATGACAGTTTCCCTGAATCTTTCAATAACTCTAACTTGTTAATTAATTCATCAGTTGTACTTTCTAGGGCATCTAAACTAATATCCTCATCTAAATAATTCTTTACAATATCTGTAAGCTTAGAATAATACTCTTTATAGTCTAATTGTTCTTTTAGATCCTTTGACTCTAAAAGCTTTAATGCTATAATTGCTTTTTCTATTGGAATGGGCAATTTTTCTTCTTCTTTATTGGAATTTAATATTTTATGATAAAGCTTATAGCCTAAATATAGAAAAACAAATATTGCTATTAACGCCAAATATATTTTCCACCAACCATCATTATTTTTTTTAACTTCTAGAATATTCTTAATATCAAAAAACTTTTTGCTTACTGTATCTACTTTAACATTTAAAACCTCAATTAATGTTGAGTCTGAATATTGTAGTATATTATCAACTGATATTTTTGGAGATTTTAGCATAAAAGAGCCAGGCTCAAAACTTGTAATTGAAAAATTTTTTACAAATTTTACAGTCTCTTCTTTTATTGTATCTGTTTCAAATTCTTCAATTATTTCAAAGGGAAGTGAAAACTTTTTTTCTCCCCATTGAATGTCTACAATGGTATCTGAATTTATTTCAATTTTATAATTAATTTGTTCGCCAACTTTAATAGTAGTTGTATCAATTTCTGAAGTCAAGATTGGTTTTTGTTGTGAAAAAATTTCAAAACTTACACAAAGAAAAATAACAACAATTGAACTAAACTTATCCACGAGTTTTAAAATAATTAAGTAATTTTTTTACATAGCTTTCATCAGTCCTACAGCTTAATGTGCCTGCTCCATTTTTTGTAAATAATTGGTTAAACCTATTATAATTATTCATATTAAAAGACTCATATTTTTTTCGAAGAGTAGAGGATGAAGTATCTATTAATTTTATTTCTTCTGTCTCCTGGTCGTACATTGGAACGATTCCCATATTAGGAATTCTTTCTTCCATTTTGTCATAAATTCTTATCCCTGTAACATCATGTTTATTCGCAGCTATTTTTAACGTCTTCTCATAATTATCGGCTATAAAATCAGATAAAATAAAAGCAATTGACTTCTTTTTAATCACACTAATCAAAAACTCTATAGCTTCAGAAATATTTGTCTTTTTACTAGAAGGCTTAAATTCAATTAACTCTCTAATAATTCTTAAAACATGTGTTTTCCCTTTACTAGGAGGAATATATAGCTCAATGTTATCTGAAAAAAGGATTAATCCTACTTTATCATTATTCTGCAGTGCAGAAAAAGCTAAAGTTGCTGAAATTTCCGTTACAATATTTTTCTTTAGAGCATTCTCTGTTCCAAATAATTCAGATCCGCTTATATCGACAAGTAACATTAGGGTTAATTCTCTTTCTTCTTCAAAAACTTTTACAAAGGGTTCATTATACCTTGCTGTTACATTCCAATCAATAGAACGAACATCATCTCCAAATTGATAATTTCTAACTTCACTAAAAGTCATACCCCTACCTTTAAAGGCGCTATGATATTCTCCTCCAAAAATATTATTGCTTAACCTTCTTGTCTTAATTTCAATTTTCCTTACTTTTTTTAAAAGTTCTTTTGTTTCCACTAATAAAATTTAAATTATAATTACTATGAAAATTAAGGATACAAATCAGTAATTATGGGACTTCAACTTTGTTCACAATATTATTTATAATGTCCTCAGAGGTTACGTTTTCAGCTTCGGCTTCATATGTTAGTCCTATTCTGTGTCTTAAAACATCATGTATAACAGCTCTAACATCCTCTGGGATTATATACCCTCTTCTTTTAATAAATGCATAACATCTAGAAGCATTTGCTAAATTTATACTTCCTCTTGGAGAAGCTCCAAAGTTTATAAATGATTTTAGCTCATCTAATCCATATTTTTCAGGAAATCTTGTGGCAAAAATTAAATCAAGAATATATTTTTCAATTTTTTCATCCATGTATACTGCCCTAACAGATTTCTGAGCTTTAATAATTTGATTAACCGTTACAACTGCTTTTATATCCCCAAAACTATTGTTAATATTTGCTCTTACAATTTGTTGTTCATCATTAATATTTGGATAATCGATAACAGTTTTTAACATAAATCGATCCACTTGAGCTTCTGGAAGAGGATAAGTTCCTTCTTGCTCAATAGGATTTTGTGTAGCCATAACTAAAAAAGGGAGGTCTAATTTAAATGTTGTATCTCCAATTGTAACCTGTTTTTCTTGCATGGCTTCTAGTAAAGCGGATTGTACTTTTGCTGGAGCTCTATTAATCTCATCCGCTAAAATAAAGTTTGCAAAAACAGGACCTTTTTTTATAGAAAAATCATTTTCTTTCATATTGTAAATCATTGTTCCAACAACATCTGCAGGAAGAAGGTCAGGCGTAAATTGTATTCTACTAAAACTGCCTTTTACTGCTTTACTTAATGAATTAATTGCAAGAGTTTTTGCTAATCCAGGGACGCCTTCTAATAAAATATGTCCTTGACCTAAAAGACCAATTAGGAGTCTTTCAACCATATGCTTTTGTCCTACTATAACTTTATTAATTTCTAGAATCAATAAGTCAATAAAAGCACTTTCTTTTTTAATTTTTTCGTTAATTTCTTTAATATCAGCTTTCTTATTATTTTCCATAATATCAAAATTACTCATTAAACTAAGGGGGTGCAATTTGAATAAAAAAAATCAATCAAATTGTTAACAATTGGTTAAAAATTTAAGAAGATAAAAATCTAAAAAACTACGTTTTATCCATTTTAATTAATATTTCTTCAGGCACTAAATCTTTAATACTCTCGTTGTTTCTTATTAAATCTCTTATTAAAGTAGAAGAGATGTCCATTATTGGAGCATCATATACTTTAACCATTTTATGATTTGTTAAATTATTCAATCCTTTTTTTAAATTTTTTCTTGGATATACACAAATTTGATGTTCTAAAATTTTATCATAATCCTTCCATAAGTGCAAACTGTTTAAATTGTCCTCTCCCAAAATCACAAAAAACTTTGTGTTAGGATTCTGTTTTACAATAAAATTAAGGGTCTCAGCTGTGTAGTTTGGCTTAGATAGTTTAAACTCTACACTAGAACAAATTATTTTTTTTTTATTACAGCAAAAACTTTTTACCATTTCTAGCCTTTTTAATTCGTCAGAAACATTTTCTGTTTTTTTAAAAGGATTTAAAGGGGTAACAACTAGCCATAATTCATCTAATTCTAATTTTTGTATAAAATATCTTCCTATAGAAACATGTCCATTATGTAATGGATCAAATGTTCCAAAAAATAAGCCTTTCTTCTTCATTAATTACCTAAAAATTCTTTAACTAAATTATATGCCTTAATTTTTGCAGATTTTAAATCATCATTAAGTATAATTTCATCAAAATCTTTTTCTTTTAATAATTCTACTTTAGCCTTTGATAATCTAATATTGATGGATTTCCTTGTTTCTTTATTTCTAAAATGAAGCCTATTCCTTAATTCATTAATGCTGGGTGGTTTTACAAATATGGCGAGAGCATCTTCTTTAAATACTGTTTTCAATTTAATTCCACCCTCAACATCTGTATCAAAGATTACATTGTGGTCTTCTAGTAAATCTTTTACAGAATCTTTAAACGTCCCATAAAAAATTCCATTATATACTTCTTCATATTCTAAAAAATTTTCATTATCAATTTTTTCGAGAAATTCTTTATTAGTAAAATAATAATAATCCTTTCCATTTTTTTCCCCCTCTCTTATTTTTCTAGTAGTTGCTGAAATTGAAAAAATTAAATTCAGATCATGTTGATCTAGCAAATGCTTAACCAATGTTGTTTTGCCACTTCCTGATGGAGCACAAAGAATAATACATTTTCCCTTAGACATTATAAAACGTTTAAAAGTTGTTCTTTTATTTTTTCCAATTCATTTTTCATTTCAACTACAATTTTTTGCATTAATAAATAGTTCGATTTTGATCCAATTGTATTAATCTCTCTACCTATTTCTTGGCTGATAAAACTCAGCTTTTTACCTTTTTCTATTCGTTTCTCATTAACTGTCTTTTTAAAAAACATCAAGTGGTTTTTTAATCTAACCAGCTCTTCATTTATATCAATCTTTTCTAAATAATAAATTAATTCCTGTTCAAATCTATTAAGATCTATTTCTTTTTTTAAGTCTAATAATTTTTTTTTAATCTTTTCTTTTACTAACTGAATCCTTTTTGGGGCTAATTTTTCAATTTTCACAAGCATTTCTTGAATTGATTCTATGTTACTTAAAAGGTCTGTCCTCAAAGAATTTCCTTCCTTAATTCTAAAATCTACCAGCTCTTTCACAGCAATTTTAACTAATGAAATAATTTGATTATCTAATTTCCTGTTTAAAACAGTATTATTATTAGAAACAGAATCTGGTAATTTAACAGCAATTTTTAATAGCTCTAAATCATTTGCTGGTGTTATCTTTTTTAAGTCTTTTATATAAGCACGTATAACCTTATGATTTAATTGAGACTTAAGGGTTCCTCCTGAAATTTTAAAGTTAATTTTAAGATCTACTTTTCCTCTTTTTAAAAAATTAACTAAAATTCCTCTAATATCATTCTCAATATTTCTAAATATTGGATTTAAGTTATAAGTAAGATCTAACGTTTTACTGTTTAAAGATTTTATGTCTAAAGAAATTTTTCCAAACTCTGAATCTAATGATGCATTTCCAAAGCCAGTCATTGATTGAAGCATGTACAAATTTAAGAAAGAATTATTTAAATACGGATTACAATTTACGAACCCAAATATTTCTAAAAGAAACTTGCGAACAGCAATGGTTTTGAAGAGAAATTGGAGCATCACCATGTGCAATATTTTTTGGTGGTCCAACATTTTCGGTTGTTCCTAAGATTTCAACATGATTATGAATGAGTATCCCATTATGAAAAACTGTAAAGTATCCCGATTGAATTTTGTTCTGATCAGAATCAAACTTTGGGGTATTAAATATAATATCATAAGATTGCCATTCACCAGGTTTTCTAGAGGCATTAACTAATGGGGTGTACTGCTTATACACTGCCCCTGCTTGTCCATTTACATATGTTGGAGATTTATAGCTGTCTAGAATCTGAATTTCATATCTGTTTTGTAAAAACACGCCACTATTTGATCTGCTTTGATTTTTATGGGATGTATCTTCACTTGTTTTCCATTCTATATGTAATTGAACTGATCCAAAATTTTCTTTAGTTTCAATTCCCCCCGAACCATCAAACACAACAGTAACAGAGTCATCATCATTTATTTGCCAACCGCTATCCTTATCCGACCACTTAGCTTTCCATTTGGAGAGATCCGATCCATCAAATAAAATAATAGCATCATCTGGAGGCACTGAATCTGATGATGAATAAACCTCATTGGGTATTGGCTCCCATATTTCAGTATCCTTAGATTTTTGAGAAAAGATTATTAGAGGGATGAGAAAGAAGAAAAAAAATAATGAAATAGTTGTTTTTTCAGTAAACATAATCATGATTCTAGATTTTAATAAGAATTTCTATTTTTAAATATACTTAAATACTTCAGATTCTTTTAGATAATTTATATTTGATTAATAATATTGATTTAAATGGGGAAACATAAAATGAAATTTAATACAAAGACTATTCATGGAGGTCAAATCCCTGAGAAAGGATACGGGGCAATAATGACTCCAATTTACCAAACATCTACATATTCTCAATCCAGCCCAGGTATGCATAAAGGCTTTGAGTATAGTAGAACAAGCAATCCTACTAGGAAAGCGCTCGAGAACTCCCTAGCGAGTATTGAAAACGGAAAACATGGCTTAGCTTTTGGATCAGGGCTAGCAGCTATAGATGCAGTTTTAAAGCTTTTTAATACTGGAGACGAAGTTATCTCAACTAATAATCTTTATGGAGGATCATATAGATTATTTACAAAAGTTTTTGAAAATTTTGGGATTAAGTTTCACTTTACTGAAATGACTAATGCTGCTTCACTAATAAAGCTTATTAACTCTAGAACTAAAATGATTTGGGTTGAAACACCTACAAATCCTATGATGAATATTATTGATATTAAAGCCTTAAGCAAAATAGCTAAGGACAAAAAACTTCTTTTAGCAGTTGATAATACTTTTGCCACCCCTTTTTTACAGCAGCCTCTAGATTTAGGAGCAGATATTGTAATGCATTCCGCAACAAAATACTTGGCTGGACATAGTGATGTAGTTCTAGGAGCTCTAGTGGTTAAGGATAAAAAATTAGCTGAAGAGCTTCATTTTATTCAAAATGCAAGTGGAGCAATCTGCGGCCCAATGGACAGCTTTTTGACCTTAAGAGGGATAAAAACCCTACATGTTCGAATGAAAAGACATTGTGAAAATGCAAAAAAAATTGCAACTTTTTTAAGTAATCATTCTAAAATAGATAGGGTATTTTGGCCTGGGCTTAAAACGCATCATAATCATCAAATAGCCAAAGATCAAATGTCTGATTTCGGAGCTATGATTTCTTTCACAACTAAGGGAAATAGTTTTAAAAATGCTCTCGAAATAATAAAAAATTTAAAGCTTTTTACTTTAGCAGAGTCTTTAGGTGGAGTAGAGAGTCTTTCTTGCCACCCGGCATCGATGACACACGCATCCATTCCAAAAAAAGAAAGAGAACTTTCAGGGCTTGTTGATTCTCTTATAAGGTTAAGTGTGGGTATTGAAGACGTCGAAGATTTAATCTCAGATCTTAATCAGGCAATTAGATGATTTGAAATTAGTTCAAGTTAATTGTTTAACTTTGAGATATAGACTAAATGCTTTTTTTCTAAAAAAAATTCTATGAAAAAAGATATTGAAAATTTCATTTCAGAGATAGAACAAAGAAATTCTCATGAGCCTGAGTTTATGCAAGCTGTTAGAGAGGTTTCTGAAACTGTAATCCCATATATTGTCTCTCAAAAAATATACCATGGTAAGAATATTTTAATGAGGATGGTTGAGCCTGAAAGGGTCCTTATGTTTAGGGTTAATTGGGTAGATGATAAAGGAGAAATCAGAGTAAATAGAGGTTATCGTGTTCAGATGAATTCAGCTATTGGCCCATATAAAGGTGGGTTAAGGTTTCATCCATCAGTAAATCTAAGTATTTTAAAATTTTTGGCTTTTGAACAAGTTTTTAAAAACAGTTTAACTACTCTTCCTATGGGAGGGGGAAAAGGTGGCTCTGATTTTGATCCAAAAGGTAAAAGTGATGGTGAAGTAATGAGATTTTGTCAAAGTTTTATGACAGAACTTTTTAGATATATTGGTCCAAATACTGATGTTCCCGCTGGAGACATAGGGGTTGGAGGAAGAGAAATTGGGTATATGTTTGGTCAATATAAAAAATTAAAAAAAGAATTTAGTGGAGTTTTAACGGGAAAGGGATTATCATGGGGAGGTTCTTTAATTCGCCCAGAGGCTACTGGATATGGGACTGTATATTTTGCTGCCAATATGTTAAAGCATGTAAAAAATTCTGTAAAAGGTAAAACAGTTATTATTTCAGGCTCTGGAAATGTTGCGCAATTTGCTGCCGAAAAATGCAATCACCTTTCTGCAAAAGTTGTTACACTTTCTGATTCTTCTGGCTTCATTCATGATTCTGATGGAATAAATCTTGAAAAATTGAAATATGTAATGGATCTAAAAAATAACAAAAGAGGAAGAATTTCTGAATATGTTAAAAAGTTTCCTAAAGCAAAATTCTATAAAAACAAATTACCTTGGCAAGTCCCCTGTGATATTGCCTTGCCTTGTGCTACTCAAAACGAACTTACTATTAATGATGCTGAAGCATTAGTTAATAATGGTTGTATTTGCGTTAGCGAAGGAGCTAATATGCCTTGTACTCCTGAAGCCATTTCTGTTTTTAGAAAAAATAAAATATTATTTGCCCCTGGAAAAGCATCTAATGCTGGAGGAGTAGCAGTTTCAGGATTAGAAATGGCGCAAAATTCATTAAGATATAGCTGGTCAAGGGAAGAAGTTGATAATAAATTAAAAGATATTATGCTAGATATTCATAACTCATGTATAACTCATGGGTTAGAAAAAGGATATATAAATTATGAGAAAGGCGCTAATATTGCTGGATTTATAAAAGTTGCAGATGCAATGCTGGCTCAAGGAGTGGTTTAGTTTTCCTTAAAGTTAAATTTCCAAAATGTTAATATCAACTGAAGCCATAGCTTTAAGTTCCATAAAATATTCTGAAAGTAGTCTTATAGTAAAATGCTTTACGCTTAGCGAAGGAATTAAATCTTACTTAATAAAAGGGATAAGATCTAGAAAAAAAAGCTCTTTAAATGTGGGGCTATTCCAACCTCTGACTATTCTAGAAATAGACGCAAATCATAAAAACAATGGAAATTTAGAAAGTCTTCGATCTGCTAAGATTTTGCATCCTTATAAAACAATTCCTTTTGATATATACAAGAACTCTATCGCCTTATTTTTGTCTGAGACATTGTCTAAGAGTATTAAAGAAGAGGAAAAAAATGAAGCTCTTTATTTTTTTATAAAAAATTCGATGATGTGGTTTGACTCTTCATCAAACTACATTAATTTTCATGTCCATTTTATAGTAAAATTTTTAAAATTTTTAGGAATCTCCCCTAACGAAAGCAAGATAAATTTAAAAGGATTTGATCTGGTAAATGGGACGTTTTCTAACTCTCTTAACAAAGATAATTGCATGACTGGCAAGGTAATAACTTGCTTTAAAGAGTTTTTAGGCACAAATTTTGATAGAAATGATCTTACAATTAGTTCTTCTATAGAAAGAAAAGAATTATTAGAGTTTTTAATGAAATATATGCAAATACATTTAGAAGATTTTAGAAGGCCTAATTCGCTTAATATTATGTATGACCTTTTTAAAAGAAAATAAAATTTTATTATTTGTTTTTCTCTTTTTTTCTTTAAACAGTTTTTCGCAAAAATTGATTATTAAAGACTCTAAAGAAAAGTCTATTATTCCCAATGTATCTATCTACAATAGTCAAAGATCTCTTACGGTTTTATCCGACAGTGAGGGCAATGTGGATTATTCTGGTTTTCAAAAATCTGACACCATCATTTTTAGTCATATTGCTTATGAAAAATTTAAAATTCAAATCGATAAAATCCCAAAATCATCTTCGAAATCAATAATTTATCTAAATCCTAATACTCAAAAATTATCTGAAATTATTTTATCTGTTGGTAGAAATAAAAAACGTAGAACAAAAATTTCGAAAAAAGTAGCTCTAATAACCCCAAAAAAAACTGAGCTTGACCTTCCTCAAACTTCAGCAGAGTTATTATACTATGGCGGAGGTGTGAGAATTCAGAAAACACAAGGAGGCGGAGGCAGTCCGGTTATTAGAGGATTTGAAGCTAATAGAGTTTTGCTTGTAGTTGATGGTGTTAGAATGAATAATGCCATTTATAGGTCTGGCCATCTTCAAAATGCTATTACAATAGATCCCCATGTTCTTGAAAGAACTGAAGTTATTTTTGGGCCATCCTCTGTAGGTTACGGATCCGATGCTCTTGGCGGGGTAGTTCATTTTTATACAATACAACCTAAAATTAATAATGAAAAGAAATGGACTATTAAAGGATTGGAGTCCTATAATACTGCTCTAAATCATCTTATCAGTAATCTAAATTTTGAATATAGTCAGGAAAAATGGGCAAGTTTTACTAGTTTCTCTTATTCTGATTTTGGAGACATTATTATGGGGAAAAATAGAGCTCATGGTTTTAAAAATTGGGGATTGAATAAATTCACTCTTAATAAAGAAAAATTTAATACTAAGAGTGTTTTAAATAAGAATCCTAATATCCAAAAAAACACGGCTTACTCTCAATTTGATTTATTACAAAAATTTAATTTTAAAGTGTCTGAAAGTGCCAATCTGATTTTTAACATTCAGCACTCTAATTCGTCAAATATAGATCGTTATGACAAACTGAATGAATATAATTCTGCAGAAGAGCTCAAGTATGCTCAATGGTACTATGGTCCTCAGAAAAGAACACTTTTATCAACTGCTTATAATTTTTCAAAAAACAATAATTGGTTGAACAAAGGGGCTATAATTGCTGCATTTCAAAAAATTAATGAGTCTAGATATAATAGGAAATATCAATCTTTAGCTTTGAACTCTCAAATAGAAGATGTAGAAGTTTTTTCTATAAATGCTGATTTTGTTATGAAAAAGGACAGTCTATCTTCTCTTTCTTATGGTTTTGAATATACTTATAATAATGTACATTCAATAGCATACGGAACCAACCTCACTAAACAAAACAATTCTATTTCTAGTATTAATAAATCCAATTCAACTTTTAAAATTCCAACTAGATATCCAAGTGATGGAAGCAATTATAGCACGGCTGCATCGTATTTTGAATTCAGAAAAGATCTTTCAGATAAGTCTAATTTTAATTTTGGCATGAGATATACATACACATGGTTAAATGCAAGTTGGTTAGAAGAAGCTTTAATTGATGCTAATTTAAATACAATAAAAACACAAAACTCCTCATTAACAGGAAGCCTTGGCTATGTTTATAGGTCAAATAATGATTGGCAAATAAGCGCTAATTTTTCCAGTGGTTTCAGATCTCCAAACATTGATGACATGGGTAAAATAAGAGAAAATAGGGGTTTGCTTTCCATTCCAAATCAGCACCTAAAACCAGAATATGCCTACAACTCTGAATTGGGTGTCACAAAATTTTTTAATAATAAAAAGAATATCGTTTCTCTTAATTTTTATTATACTCATATTACAGATCATATTATTAGAGATTATTTTGAAATTTTGAACGATACAACAACTGAAGACCCTAAAACAATTTTATATAATTCTGAGGAGGTAAAAACTATGGCAAATATTAATACTGGAAGAGCGTATATATATGGCTTCTCGTTTGATTCAGAAGCCACAGTCCTAAAAAATTTGATGTTCAAAAGTAACGTTACCTTTACTAGAGGGGGTAGTGTTAACAACCCTAATCCATTGCCCTCAATATCTCCTTTATTTGGATCTTTTTATTTAAAATGGATTAATTCTAATTTTAAAACCCAATTATCTTACAAGTTCTCAGGCTATAAAAATCCCGCGGATTATAGTTATGGAGGAGAGGATGGTCTTGAGGAAACCCCATTATTAGGTTACAATGATAAAGAGCCAAATTATTATGGCATACCCTCATGGGGAGTTTTTAAAGTCTCTTCTTCTTATATAATTTCAAATAAATTAAAAGCTACTTTAATTTTTGACAATATCTTTGATATTCATTATAGAGAGTTTGCTTCAGGTATATCATCCCCTGGAAGAAACTTAAATATCGTTTTAGAGCATAAGTTTTAAAAAATTTCATCTAAAATGGTTACTTTCGCTTCTATCAAAAATTCATTTAAATAAATGGCTTTTAAAGAATATCAAAGTTTAAATCTTTCGCAAATCGCCAAAGAAATTTTAAAAGATTGGAGTTCCAATCAGTCTTTTGAAAAAAGCATAATCCTTAGGGAAGGATGCCCAAAATATGTTTTTTATGAAGGGCCCCCCTCTGCAAATGGTATGCCTGGCATTCACCATGTTATGGCTAGAACTATAAAAGATATCTTTTGTCGATATAAAACATTAAAAGGATTTCAAGTAAACAGAAAGGCAGGCTGGGACACACATGGTCTCCCGATTGAATTAAGTGTTGAAAAAGAACTTGGAATTACTAAAGAAGATATTGGAAAATCTATAACAATTGAGGATTACAATAAAGCTTGTAAAAAAGCTGTCATGCGTTATACTGATGTATGGAATGACTTAACAAAAAAAATGGGTTATTGGGTTGATATGAGAAATCCCTACATAACGTACAAATCAAAATATATCGAGTCCGTTTGGTGGCTATTAAAAAACCTTTTTGATAAAGGTTTGATATATAAAGGTTATACTATCCAACCATATTCTCCTAAAGCTGGAACTGGTTTAAGTTCTCATGAATTAAATCAGCCTGGGACATATCAAGATGTAACTGATACCGCCGTGACAGCTCAATTTAAAGCCATTGATAATTCTTTGCCAAATTCTATCAAAAAATTTGATGACATTTATTTTTTAGCATGGACTACTACACCATGGACATTACCTTCTAATACTGCCCTGACTGTAGGTAATAATATCAAATATGTGCTTGTTTCTACTTTTAATCAATACACCAAAAAGCCTATTCATGTCATTTTAGCTAAAGATTTAGTGTTAAAACTTTTTATAGCTCCTTATATTCCAGTTGAAAACGAATCAATGCTTAAATTGAATTCTAATAATAAAATCCCTTATTTTATTAAACAAACAATAAAAGGCAGTGAATTAATTGGAATTAAATATGAACAGCTATGGAATGAAGCTCCACTTCCTTATGAAAATGCTGAAAATGCTTTTAGGATTATTGCGGGTGATTTTGTAACTACAGAAGATGGTACAGGAATTGTTCACACGGCGCCAACATTTGGAGCAGACGATGCGAAAGCCGCCAACGAGGCGAACCCTAAAGTTCCTCCTATGTTAATATATGATGAGCATCAACAGTTAGTCCCTTTAGTAGATCTACAAGGGAAATTTCGACCTGAACTGGGAAGCTTAGGGGGAAAATATGTTAAAAATGAATACTATAGCAGGAAAGATAAAATCCCTGAAAGATCTGTAGATGTCGAAATCGCTATTAAACTAAAAGAAGAAAATAAAGCATTTAAAGTAGAAAAACACGCGCACAGTTATCCTAATTGTTGGAGGACTGACAAGCCAATATTATATTACCCTTTAGATTCTTGGTTTATTAAAGTAACTGAAAAGAAAAGTCTCTTAACAAAATTGAACCAGTCTATTAATTGGAAGCCTAAATCTACTGGAGATGGAAGATTTGGAAATTGGCTTTCTAATGCCAATGATTGGAATCTTTCAAGATCAAGGTTTTGGGGCATTCCTTTGCCAATTTGGAGAACTAAGGATTCAAAAGAAACCATAATTATTGGGTCTATCGAAGAATTAAAAAGAGAAATTGCTAAGTCTATAAAATTAGGGTTTATGAAAGCAGATCCATTTGATTCTTTTCAAATTAACGATATGAGTGATTTAAATTATGAGAAAATTGATCTTCATAAAAATATTGTAGATGAAATAATTCTATCCTCAAAAAACAAAAAACGAATGTATCGTGAGCCTGATTTAATTGATGTTTGGTTTGACTCCGGCTCTATGCCATATGCGCAATGGCACTACCCATTTGAAAATAGAGAAATGATTGATGACAATATTGCATTTCCTGCTGATTATATCGCAGAAGGAATAGACCAGACTAGAGGCTGGTTTTATACCTTACATGTTATTAGTTCAATGGTTTTTGAGTCTATTTCCTATAAAAATGTAATATCAAACGGTCTTGTTTTAGATAAAAATGGTCAAAAAATGTCTAAACGACTAGGAAATGCAGTTGATCCATTTAAGACTATAGAAGAATTTGGACCCGATGCAACGAGATGGTATATGATAAGCAATGCCAATCCGTGGGATAATCTAAAATTTGATCTCGATGGAATTGAAGAAAGTAAGCGTAAATTTTTTGGTACACTATACAATATTTATTCGTTTTTCTCTCTTTATTCTAACATAGACAATTTTAGCTTTAATGAAAAAGAGATTCATCATTCTGAAAAACCTGAACTAGATAGATGGATACTCTCAGAGCTAAATTCTTTAATTTCTGCAGTTGATGATCATTATTCTAATTATGAACCAACTAAAGCAGCAAGATCCATTTCAAAATTTGTACAATTGTATTTAAGCAATTGGTATGTTAGGCTTTCTAGAAGAAGATTTTGGAAAGGATCCTATGAAAAAGACAAGATTAGCGCCTACCAAACTTTATTTACATGCTTAATTGAAATAGCTAAAATATCATCTCCCGTTGCCCCATTTTTTATGGATCGTTTATATTGTGACTTGATATCAAACACTAATTTTCATTCGTTTGATTCAGTTCATCACGCAAATTTCCCCAATTCAAAAAGGAAATTCATAGATCCCGAATTACAAAAAAAAATAAGAAAAGCCCAAACAATCTGTTCTTTAGTTTTATCTCTTAGAAAAAAAGAAAAAATTAAGGTTAGACAGCCTCTTTCTAAAGTAATGATCCCGTTTTCTTCTTTAGCTGAAAAATTAGAGCTTGAAGAAATTTCTGATCTTATAAAATCAGAGGTAAATGTCAAAGAAATCGATCTTATAAGTAATTCCTCAGGAATTTTAGTTAAAAAAGTGAAACCAAATTTCAAAAGCCTAGGCCCTAAATTGGGAAATTTATTATCTGAAGCTGTTACACAAATCCAAAAGTTTGATGATACAGAAATAAACAAAATAGAAAAAGGAGAACAAATTTATTTAGAAATTAATTCTAAAAAAGTTGCTCTGGAAGCATTAGATTTTGATGTAGTGTCAGAAGATATTGAAGGGTGGCTAGTTGCTTCCGAAAACAATATAACGGTGGCGTTAGACGTTACATTAAATAAGGAATTAATAAATGAAGGAATAGCTCGAGAACTAGTAAACAGAATTCAAAATCAGAGAAAAGAAATTGGTTTATTAGTAACAGATAAAATTATTTTAAAAATTCAGAAGGATAATTTCATTGAAAAAGCTATTTTTGAAAACAGAGACTATATAGTAAATGAAACTTTAGCAGTTGATTTAATGCTTGTAGAATCTATAAATGAAGGTATTGAAATTAAATTTGATAATATAAATACTAAATTAAGTATCCATAAAAATAATTAACAATGGCGATTACACGATATTCGGATAGAGATTTAAATAAATTTAAAACTTTAATTGAGTTAAAAATTAAAAAAGCACAAAAAGACTTATCTCTAATAAAGAGTGCTTATATGAATGATGGGAATAATGGAACTGAAGACACATCTCCTACATTCAAAGCCTTTGAGGAAGGCTCACAAACTATGTCAAAGGAAGCGAATACTCAGCTTGCTATTAGACAAGAAAAGTTTATTCGAGATTTAAATGCGGCTTTAATAAGAATTGAAAACAAAACCTATGGGGTTTGTAGAGAAACTGGCAAATTAATAAACAAAAAAAGGCTGGTATTGGTCCCACACGCTACTTTAAGTATTGAAGCTAAAAATAGGATCTCATAAGACTTAGATCAATTATCTTTTTAATCATGCATTTATATGACTTTAAATAAATCTATTTTAATAATTCTTTTTATTTTAATAATAGATCAATTATCTAAAGTTTATATAAAGCTTCATTTCCCTTTAACCCTTTATGGAGACGCTTCTCTTCTTGATTGGGGCTGGTTTAAAATACTTTTTGTTGAAAATAAAGGAATGGCATGGGGTGCTAAAATCAGTGACTTTATTCCTGTTATAAGTGAACGATCTGGCAAATTAGTCTTAACTCTATTTAGAATTTTTGCCGTGCCCTTAATATTTTATTGGCTTTATGACAGTATAAAAAAGAAAGAAACCAAACTTTTAATAATTAGTATTTCTTTAGTTCTTGCAGGTGCAATAGGGAATCTTATTGATTCTGTTTTTTATGGATTCCTTTTCACTGATAGTTATCTAAATGTTGCCATTTTTAGTCCAGGAAATGGTTATGAATCAATTTTTTATGGTCATGTAGTTGACATGCTTCAGTTTCCCATGTTTACCTGGAATTGGCCTAGCTGGATCCCATATGTTGGTGGAGAAAGCTTTACTTTTTTTGAACCTGTATTTAATATTGCCGACACTGCAATTAGTATAGGGGTTGGAATAATGATATTCTTCAACAAAAAGGTATTTCCTTAAAGCTATTTTTTAATTTTAAATTTGTTCCCCTTATATATCATATATGGCGTCGCGACAACTATTGGGACACAATATGCAATAAGTGCTATTATTTCATCAAAAGCAATATAAAATATTACAAAAAACAATGTTGAATAAATAGTTAGGCTTATAAAAAACTTTTTAAAAAATTTAAGATAATTTATAAGATCAAATGCTTCTTTTTCTTCTTTTGACATAGTATTGTACCCTGCCAACAAGTATTTTGCATTATTCTCATTTATACCAAAAGCAACAAAAATGAAACATAGATCTGTTATAATTAATGTAATTAATACTATTACTATTCCACTCTCCACTTATAGGTTTAATTTTATTTGTTTAAAATTAAGAATTATTTTAGTGTCGTGAGTAAAAAATCTTTTGAGGTAAAACTAGCCACTATTCCAACTCTTCCGGGAGTTTACCAGTTCTTCAATGATTCCAATAAGATAATATATATAGGCAAAGCTAAAAATTTAAAAAATCGTGTTTCATCATATTTTCAGAAAACCTTAACCTCGCAAAAGACTAAAATCCTTGTGAAAAATATTTATGACATCAAACATGTTGTCGTATCATCAGAATCTGATGCTCTTCTTCTAGAAAATTCTTTAATTAAAAAATTTCAGCCTAAATACAATGTATTGCTAAGAGACGACAAAACCTATCCATGGATATGCATAAAAAAGGAGCGATTCCCTAGGATTTTTTTTACCAGAAAATTGATTAAAGATGGCTCTGAATATTATGGCCCATATACAAATTATAAGACTATTAATATTTTGCTTGATTTAATTAATAATCTATATCCTATAAGAATTAGCAACTATAATCTTTCAGAAAAACAAATAAATTTTGAAAAGGAGGAGCTATCTCTTCGTCTATTGAAAAAAGCTGGCAACATTATAATTCTTGGGTTTCATATAGGCGATTATAGTAATTCTAATGAACACTTTATTTCAGAAAAGGATTATAATTCTAATATTAACTCCGTTAAACAGATCCTCAAAGGTAAATTTGCCCCGTCTAAGAAGCTTTTAAAAAACCAAATGCATAGCTATTCTAATAAAATGGATTTCGAAAATGCACAAAAGATCAAAGATAAAATAGCATTGTTAGATAACTATCAATCTAAATCAACAGTTGTTAGCTCTAAACTTAATAATATTGATGTGTTTAGTATACTTTCCGATCAAACTCATGCTTATATAAATTATCTACAAGTTGCGCATGGTCGCATAGTTAGATTTCATAATGCAGAAATTAAAAAGAAGTTAGATGAAAGTGATAAAGATCTATTATTGCTCTGTATAATTGATCTTAGAAAAAAATTAAAATCAAATAACAAAATAATCATCTGTCCATTTGATTTTAGCAAATTAATCTCTGCCAAATTTATTCTTCCTAAGGCAGGAGATAACAAAAAACTTCTTGAACTCTCAAAAAAAAATGTTGCTATTTTTAAAATAGAAAAACTAAAAAAAATTCAAATTGTTGATCCTGAAAGACACTCAAAAAGAATTCTGAATCAAATGAAAAATGATTTAAGATTAAAAACAGATCCTATTCATATAGAATGTTTTGATAATTCTAATATTCAAGGTTCAAGCCCTGTTGCTGCGTGTGTAGTGTTTATTAATGGGAAACCAGCTCAAAAAGAATATAGACGATATAATATTAAAACTGTTAAAGGGCCTGATGATTATGCTTCTATGGAAGAAGTTGTTTTCAGAAGATATCAAAGAATGATTAAAGAAAAAAACTCTTTGCCTAATCTAATTATAATTGATGGAGGCAAGGGTCAACTTAATTCTGGAATATCTGCATTAAAAAAACTTAATCTAAATAATAAAATTCCTGTATTGGGAATAGCAAAAAGATTAGAAGAAATTTTTTCGACACAAGATCCCATTCCTCTTTATCTAGACAAAAGGTCTGAATCACTAAAGTTAATTCAGCATATGAGAAATGAAGCACATCGATTTGCTATTACATTTCACAGAAATAAAAGAAGCAATAAAGCCTTAAGTTCTTCAATTGATTTGATTCCTGGTATTGGAGAGAAAACCAAAATAACTCTTTTAAAAAAATATAAATCCATAAAAAAGATTAAAGAAACCCCAGAAGAGCTAATAGCCAAAGATGTAGGTGTTTCAAAAGCAAAAAAATTAATGTCATTTTTAAATTCATCCAACTAGTATTTTATATTTTTGCATCTATGCGACTTAAAACTTTATTAATTTGCTCCATTTTTTTTCTCTCAAATGTAATTTCTAGTCAAACCTCCCCAGGAAACAATTCTCCTTTTATAAGTTCCTCATTTGATTCCTTCAAAGCAGGAGAATGGTTAAAATTTAGAGTACATTATGGGATTTTTAATGCAAGCTATGCGACAATTGATCTACAAGAAGACTTATTAAATGACATAAAAGTATTTAAATCAATCGCTATTGGTCGAACAACCGGAATTGCAAGAATTTTTTTTAAACTTGATGATATTTATGAAAGTTACTTTGACAAAACCAGTGTTAAACCTTTAAAATCAAAAAGGAATGTTTATGAGGGGGGTTATACAAAAAATGTCGAAATTGAATACGACTATAAGAATAAAATTGCAATAGTAAATGATATTAAATACGACACCATTAAAAAAGTTAATATTAAAGAAAATGTTCAGGATATAATTTCTACATTTTACTTTCTAAGAAACCATTTTGATGTTAGTAAGCTAAAAATCAATGATTTTATTAGAATAACCATGTTTTTTGATGCTGATAATTATAATTTTAAAATGAAATTTTTAGGATATGAGGATGTGAAAACAAAATTTGGGATAGTTAATTGTTATAAATTTAGGCCATATATTGAGTCTGGTAGAATTTTTGGAGATAGCGAAAGTTTATCGCTTTGGGTTAGTAATGATAAAAACAAAATTCCAATAAAAATTGAGGCTGATTTAAGAATTGGGTCTATTGAAGCGGATTTAGAAGAATTCAAGGGTCTGAAGTTTCCTTTTAAAATTAAAATTAATGAATAGGCTTTATCTCTTTCTCGTTACCATATTAATCATTAATTCGTGTAATAAAACTCCAAAAGATAAAGATCCAGCTATAATAAAAGAAAAAATCGTAAAACAATTTGGTTACACTCTAAACAATTATCATGTAGTTAAAGATACTGTTAGGAACGGTGATTCGTTTGGAACTATCCTTGAAAAAAACAATTTATTTTATCCTCAAATTTATAATATAGTTCAAAAGGCAAAACAAGTTTATGATGTTAGAAAAATCAATATTGGAAAACCTTATACCGTCTTGTTTTCCAAAGATTCCTTAAAAACTCCTGAATTATTTGTGTATCAACCGAATCTAATTGAATATGTTTTAGTTTCATTAAATGATTCTCTCTGGGCTGAAAAAAAGGCTAAAGCAGTAAAACTAGTAGAATTTGAAGCTGAGGGGACAATAACAAGTTCTCTTTCTGAAACAATGGAAGAAAAAAAATTGTCTCCATTATTGTCCAATGAGCTTTCTGAAATATATGCTTGGACTATAGATTTCTTTAGGCTAGAAAAGGGAGATAATTTTAAAATTATATATACTGGAAAATATGTAGATGATTCAATATATGTTGGTTTAAACAGAATTCATTCTGCTTATTTTGAACATAGGGAAAAGCCTTTTTACGCTATTGAATTTGAAACAGATCCAAAGAAAGGAATTTTTGAATATTTTGATGAAAAAGGGAAAAACCTAAGAAGAGCTTTTTTAAGATCTCCTGTACAATTTAGTCGAATTTCATCAAGATATAATCTCAAGAGAAAGATTGCCTATTATGGGAGGGTGCGTGCTCATTTAGGGACGGATTTTGCTGCTCCTATTGGAACGAAAATTAGGGCAACAGCTAGCGGTACAGTTGTTAAGTCCGGTTATACAAGGGGAAATGGCAATTATGTCACAATAAAGCATAATGCAACTTATTCTACTCAATATTTACATATGAAAAAGAGAGGCGTTAAGAGAGGTCAATTTGTAAGGCAAGGAGATTATATTGGAATCGTTGGTATGACAGGAAATACCTCTGGCCCTCATGTCTGTTATAGGTTTTGGAAAAATGGCAGGCAAGTTGATCCATTAAGAACAAAACTTCCTGAAGCAAAGCCCATCTCACAAAACTTAAAAGATAAATACTTAACTTACATGAAGCCTGTAAAGCAGCAGCTTGATTCTATAGTAACAAATGTTACCTTTGTAAAAAGAATTCGATAGACACAATAAATAGATGTCATTAAAAAATATAACTCCAACCAAAACATCTTCATGGAAATCTTTGGAATCCCATTTCAATGAAATAAAAAACATGGAAATAAGAGATTTTTTTAAAAACAATAATAGGGCAAATGATCTAACAATTAACTGGGATAAATTTACTGTTGATTTTTCCAAGAATAGATTAAATGACAACACTCTTCATTTACTTTTCAATCTGGCAAAAGAGTGTGATTTAGAAAATTCTATTAAAAAACAATTTGAAGGAGAAAAAATAAATAAAACTGAAAACCGAGCTGTTTTGCACACCGCTGTTAGAACTAGTGGGAAAGAAAAAATCTTTGTTGATGGCAAAAATATTATCCCTTCCATTATTGAATCTAGAGCTAAAATGAAAAATTTTACAGATGATATTCTTTCTGGAAAAATAACAGGCTCAACAAATAAAGCATTTACGGATATTGTTAACATAGGAATTGGAGGTTCTGATCTAGGTCCTATAATGATTGTTGATGCTTTAAAATATTATAAATCTAGACTTAATCCACATTTTGTTTCTAGTGTGGATGGGGATCATGTTACAGAAATTTTAAAAAAAATCAATCCTGAAACCACTCTTTTTATAATTATTTCCAAGACTTTCAAAACTCAAGAAACTCTCTCAAATGCAAATACTATAAAAAAATGGCTTGTCTCAAAATTAGGAGAAAAAAGTGTTCAAAGTCACTTTGCGGCTGTTTCTGCAAACACAAAAGAAATTGAAAATTTTGGAATAAATAAAGGCTATTTCTTTTCAATGAATGATTGGG
>Ga0066372_10000139_pt1 | contig 24103 bp, 27 predicted proteins | sample Knorr_S15_td_250_FD_77011 | JGI IMG/M metagenome (GOLD analysis project Ga0066372, IMG submission 77011) | Marine microbial communities from Southern Atlantic Ocean transect - Knorr_S15_td_250_ad_251m_LV_A | ecosystem: Environmental > Aquatic > Marine > Oceanic | place: Southern Atlantic ocean... | reverse complement strand
GATTAAAAGGCGACAGACACAGAGCATTCCATTTACTTGGCTATGATACCAATCAAAATGATCTTTCTATGCCTAGACATAAATATTGCGGAGATGACCCTGTAAATGACAATTCTGAAACTATGGCAGGTAATTTAAATTCTCGCCTACTTAATTCAGTTGCAGAAAAGAACATATCGGCACATACACCTGACGCTGGTGACCCGAATATCACTCAAGGTAATGGCGAGTTGATCGCGGAGAATACCAGTAACGAATTTCTACTTAACCAGTCTGGTATTTGGTACGGAAGGGCATTGGATGAAGATAAAATAGCTCCTTATACCTATCCACATTTTGAACTCCAAGATCCATGGTTCGAAAATCGAACCAGATCCGATGAATCCTTACAATCACAGTTCGGATTAAACCCCTTTACAAATGGTGTCCAAGGTTATGATTTTAGACCTAGAAAGGGATCACCATTATTAGACGGTGGCGTCGTCATTCCAGGTATTAATAATGGACAGGATATCGATCCATCCCAAGCCCCTAATCACCCACCATCATATACTGGACAACATAGAGCATTTGTAGGTGATGCTCCGGATATAGGTGCCTATGAGTATGGGGATTCGGTCTACTGGATTCCCGGATACAGGTATTATTATCCTAGTGTTCCGATTCCTAGTAATGGAGCAGTTGATGTACCTATAGAATATGGTCTGGCATTTAATTACCCTTGGAAAACAGATTATTCAAATACTACAGCTCAGCTCACAATAAATGGCCTAGGCGTGAATAAAACAGTCACTTTAGATTATCCAAATAATGTTGTTTTTGAAACGTTTCTACCAGGCCAAACCTATAATTGGTCAGTTGAAGTTGATGGTATTAGTAGTGAACTATGGAGCTTTACGGTAGCTAATAAAATACAGCCATTAAATGATAGGTCGGTTGACATTAATGCTGCCGATGAAAAACTCATTCCAAACCATAATAAAAGTCTCAGTTTGTCCGATGGGATCTTGGCTTTCATGCGATTCGATATTCCCTCTTCTATTAACTCTGACTTCCAGGTTTTTCTTAACTTAACCCCAGAAACGATAACATCATTAAATGGTCAAATTATGCTATATAAATATAATTATATTGGCTGGGGAGAGAAGCTAAATGCAAATAATATAGGTTTATTAGATCATAGTTTGCTAACACCTCTAAAGAGCATTTCTTCAATTGATTCGTCCTCATTGTTGTCAGTAGAAATTACTGACTATATTGATTCGCCTGGAGAAATTTCATTCGCTTTAGGTGTATTGGATTCTAATGATCAACTATCATTTTATAGTAAGGAAAAAATGGTTACAGATGGAGTTGACCTTTATGTAGTGGCAGGCGATCTTCTTGGCCCTTCAGGAAATGGAAGTGGGTATGCACCCCAGATTGATGTATGGCCGAGTATCTCGTTTGTTAAAAAGTAACTGCCCACTTCCTTGTTATAGATGAGCCCTAGAAGTTACACTTTGATTATGCCTGCAAATAAATCTAAGAGAGTTATACTATCAATCCTTTCTATTTTTTTGATGTCATTAAGTATCACATTTTTAGGAATGGGTAATGTCAAAGAGAATGTCATATTTCAAATTATTGGAGGATTTGGATTTATCATTATGATATGGCCTCAGTTCTTTGCCATTAACACACTAGGGACCATATTTTCTGGCTTCCTATCAGATGGACGTGAAGATAAATTTGGTTTCATATTTAGTATTGTAGGATTCTTATTATGGGTAATTCTTTTATGGTTTTTTACTTTTTTATTCGGGCAATAAAATATTTTTTATAAATGAAAAACGAGATAATTTTACTTTATGTCTTATTAATGAATTCAGAATTCATGGACTCGCAATCTTCTTATTCCGAATTTTCTGAAATCCTTTTACTTCAACAATGTGAAGAATTGAATATGAATAAAATGAATAAATTAGATTTTGAAAAATCAATTGTATCTCTATTGAAGAAAGGATTACTAATTCAATCATCAAGGCATCATTTAACTACAACTAATGCTTGGAGAATTACAAAAAAAACTAATGAAATATTTAAAAAAATTAGTTCGAAGAAAAAAAAATTAGACTTTAGATCTTTCGAGAAGGAAATAATTTCATTTTTAAGGTAACGAATCTATGAAATCAATACAAACATCCAATGACCTCTCGCAAAGCAGAACCATATTTCCTGTTACAGCGTATCCTCCCCACTTTGTGCTACCTTTCATTCCAACACCTGCATCTGCAAGAGTAGTGACGGAGGAATTACCAACAAGATTGGAAGGTTTTTCGGTGACAGATTCGGCTGGTCCTTGTCCTAAATCAACAGCATCTTGATGAGAGCCATAAAATCTAGCTTCAATATCTTTTGGTCCAGAAGAACCTTTAAAGAAACCAAGATGAATTTCAGTGGCACCAGGAGTTATGAGTTCCCCTGTTTTTTTATCAACCGCGTCAGTTTTAAAGGATTTGGTGCCTTTTAATCCTGCCGCTTTTACATCATCAAAAGTATACATCTTGTCAGCATTTGTTATTACAAAATATTCAATGCCGCCGTTATCTCCTTGTCCATTCTGATCTTCACTTGACCCACCACATCCGAAAATTAAAAGTGTAGTAAGAATCGATGCAATTATTCTTAATTCTTTACTCATCAATCTAGGTACCTCTTTCTATAAAGTAGATTACAGTAAAGTAAACTTATCAGACAAGAATAAAAATTCAAAAATTGCCAAAAAATAATACAATAAACATATGGATGTAAAAATTTTTGCAGAAAATCTTACTTTTCCAGAAGGTTCAAGATGGAAAGATGATCGATTAATATGTTCGGATGTATTCTCTCATCAGGTTATAAGTTTCAATGAAGATGGCAACAAGGAAGTTGTCGCTTCTATAGAAGGCCTTCCTGTGGGCTTGGGATGGAACAAGAATGGTGACCTTCTGATTAATTCATTAATGGAGAAAAAGGTACTGAAATCTGATTCCTCAGGTATTTCCACATATGCAGACATTGGAAAAGTAGAGGATAATTTCATAAACGATATGACTACAGACAGTCTTGGGAGAGCTTACGTTGGTACGGTATCCTTGACTAGTTTTGATGAAAACGAGCATATCGGACCGACAAACATGCCTACTTTTGGTTCAATAATGCTTGTTGATGTAGACGGATCAATTAGAAGAGTGGCAGACAGAATGACATTTACAAACGGAATGGTAATTAGTCCTGACGGTAAAACTCTTATTGCTGCAGAAACATTTGCATACAGACTATCAATGTTTGATATAGAGGACGATGGTAGTTTGTCCAATCGAAGAATTTTTGCTGATTTAGGAGCACCAACAGACGGTATTACAATGGATATTAAAGGAAGAGTTTGGGTTGCATTACCATACTATAAATTTGGAGGCCCAGGAGGTTGGGTTAGAGTTGAGGAAGGCGGAGAGATTTCAGCAAAGATAGATTCTAGCACTCACGGTGCTTTCGACTGCGTTTTAGGAGGGAAAAATATGGATCAACTTTTTCTCTTAGAAGCAGCAATATTAGGACAAGAAAGAATTCCAGGAGATGGTAGAATAAGGGTAACTAACGTAGATTGTCCAGGATTTTAAATTTAGGTTAAAATTGGTATCCACATGAGAGTCAAAACTGTAAAATTTGTAATTATCTCAATGGTTTTATTCGGATTGTTTGTTTTTTCTGATTCTAAAATTTCAGCTGATGATGGGATAAGCGACTTTGACTTTTCATCATTTGGCAGATTGGCTTATGTTGAACGAAGTGACGAAGATGGATCTAGTGATATTCTCGTTTGGGACGCAGACACAGACTGGAACAACGGAAGAAAAGTTAAAATAGAACTCGGGGATACTTGTGAAGGCGATGATCAAAAAACTCCAGCGCTTTCAAGAGATGGAGAATGGCTAGCGATTGCTACTCAATGTGATTTAGCTGGGCTTAATCCTGACGGTTATTTTTGGATAGCCGTAGTAAATATGTCCAATCTTGCAGAATGGTACCCTATGACGATCGGCAGCGATTATCTGGATTATAGTTCAATGAATCCAACTTGGAATCCTTCGGGGTCAAGGATAGCATTTGATTCTGACATTTCTGGTGAATCTAGAATCTATTCAATGGATGTATTCAATCAAATAAACAGTGCAGCCGAGGGTAAAGTTACTGCGTTAAAAGCACTTACTGATGAAGAATCTTGGGATCCTTATTGGGCCCCTGACGGAGGCGTTATAGCTGTTGCTGTGCCAGGAGGAGTAGCTCGTGTGTGGATTGATGACCCTAATTTAAAAATAATTTCAAACCACTCTGGATCTGACAGCGACGTAAGTTCTAGCCCAATAGTTATAAGGTCTAATTTTGGAAAGCCAAAAGAGATAATTCCAAACTGGAGAATACCAGGGTTAATAATACAGGCAGGGGAGAACAAACGAATAAATTGTGATCCAAGAGCCGAGTTCTTTGCGTACGTAACAGACGGACATGTTTCAGGTGATGGACCGCACGATAATGATGATGGAACTAGTAAGATTATAGTTACTTGTGAGCACGGTATGGATGAGAAAACTCCGCCTCACGTTACCCAGAATCAAACTTTTGCAACTTATTCAAGTTCCCAAGGTGGAGATCAGTGCTGCATATCATTTTATCCGGAGATAAGTCCCGACGGAAGATTTCTTGCTTACACTTCAGATAATGGGCAAATAATGGTAAGAAAGTTTGGTGATGAGACTGCCCCCAATAGAGAAGTAAGCGCACACTTTGCTAATAACTCTGATGTGCACGTTTGGATGGAAACAGGCAGTTCACCCTTCAGTTGGTCGAATTATACTAACCCTCTTCCTCAAAGCGATTCCCCACTTGCATTAGAAGTAGGAGCTATAGGATTGAGTGTTGATGTAGGTGGAGGTGTGAATCAAATATTTGGATCTCAGGAGACCATAGCTGATCAATATGACAAACAGATTCAACTTGAAATTAACAGAATAAATAGTTACAGGAAGGAATTGGACTTCTGGCTTGAATCTGAACTCAAGAGGCTACAATTTGAAAAAGATCAATGGGAGTCGGATAACGCTACAAGAGTCGAAGAAGAGAATCGAGGAAGAATTGAAGGAACAAAACGAGGTTGGGAGCAGGGCATTGCGGATAATAAAAGACAAATGGACTATGAACTAGAAAGATTCGATGAAGATTCTAAATACGCATTGCAAGAAAGAGAACAGAATTTAGAGAATTTCCTTAACAATGATCGCCCACAGAGAATTGAAGAGATGGAACAAAGTCAGGCTTGGCAAATCCAAGATGCAGATCGAAGAAGAGAAAATGATAAGGCTGATCTAGTACGTTGGAGAGATGAGAATATATCTAACTCTCAAAGATACTGGAAGGAAGAAACTGACTATATCAAAATGTATTATCAGGACTTAATCAATGATGCGATACACCGGGATGATCAAAGCGCTGTAAATGATCATATGAGAGAAAGAGATCATAATATCGAAGATTACGAAGAATACCTGCAAAATGAATTGAATGGTCATCATTTCACTTACGATGACGAACTCAATAACAGGAACAGGAATTGGGCAAGAGAAGATCAAGACAGAGTAAGAGACTTTGAAAGCGAAAAGCAAAATGTAATGCAAGATCTTGATCAGCAAGAGGAAGGTTTTCAAAGAGATATTGACAATTTTCTGGAAGAGCAAGCCAGAAGTAGAGAACAGATGAGATCACGATTCGAAATGAATATTTTAAACCAACAAGAGCAGGCAGCAATGGAACTCGAATCTGCTGAAGCTGAAGCTAGTAATAGACTAGAAATGCTTGATATGGAGAGACAGAGAATGCAAGCTCAGTGGCAGATGCGAGAGGAGCAATTAAATTTTGAATATGAATCACAGCAAGCAGATTTCGACAGACAAGTAGATGAAGTTATGTTCAATGCTGAAATGGATAAACAAAGATTTGAAATGGATCAAGAACAAATGGAGATGGAGATGCAGATGATGCAGGATGAAATTTCTTTAAGGGAACAAGACACAGACTTTATGTTTAATGAAAATATGGAAGGTTTGAAGAGAGATGCTGAAGAACGCATGCACGAAATAGATAGAAGGAGAGAGGAAGAAGGTTGGAGTGAAGAGGAATATTCAAATGCATTGGCTCAGTATGATGAATGGTATTTTAATAGAGAATTTGAAATACAATCTGATTATGATCAGGATATGAGAGACATACAATTTGATCAAAGACAGTATGAGAATTTTCAAAGTGTTGTTGAACAAAATGAAATTTACGATGATGGAGCAAGAGGGTTCTTCGGAAATCCTGTAGCAGGTTCAATACGTCAGGGAGGATTTGAAGAAAATTTGGAAGATCCTGGCTTTCTAGCGATGATTGGTATCATAATTACCGTCGGGACTACACTCTTTCAGGTCGTTAGAGGAAAGTAAATATATCTTTCAATACAGAGAGAATGTCTCCCATGGCATAGTTATCTAGGAACCTATTCCAATGCAGTAACCATTCCTGAAGCATTTTAAGCACAAAAGATGTGGCAAATAAATAAGCCAAACTTCTATTATTAATTATTTGCCCTTTCTTGATTAGCTTCCTGAATGCAATTGCGATGATCCAAAATTCAAATACATTCGGAAAGAAAAATAATATTTCTCTGTTACCAGTGATTTCGAACAGTAAAAACCCGACCATCCTAAATACAAAAAGAGCAATAGATATGTTCCGTTCCTTAGCATTCCATCTTAAGGAAACTATCAGAAAGGTTGCCATGTAGAATAGATCGAGAATCTTATCCAAGTTTTGGTAATTATTTACACCACCAAGATCTAAATTCCCAATAATAAATAAATCCGAAAGATCAAAAAGTACTGCTAGAATAGATCCAATAAAAGCAAATTTTAGGACTGGAAGTGCCCCGATAATTCTAACTATTATGACGATTATTTCTTCTAACGTAAAGATCATTTCAAGTTCTGAAATCCTGTTTGTCTCAACCCTTCATACAATATCACCGCCGCAGCGTTAGATAAATTTAAACTTCTACTTTCTTTGACCATGGGAATTTTAATTCTACCTGTAATAGATTTGTGTTCATATATTCTTTTTGGAAGACCAGAGCCTTCACTTCCAAAGAGAAAATAATCATCATCATAGTATTGCTGATCTGAGTAATATTGATCTCCGAAGGTGTCTATTGCAAACAATCTTTTCGGAGATTCAGTTTCTATAAAGTGCTCAAAAGAATTATGAATTATCAATGCATCATTATCCAAGTAATCCATACTTGCCCTTTTTAAATTTTTATCTTGAAAATTGAAACCAAGAGGCTTGATAAGATGGAGATCTGATCCAGTATTTTGACAAAGTCTTATGATATTGCCTGTGTTCTGAGGTATTTCTGGATTATGTAATACTAAATTCAACCTATTATTCAGTTTAAATTGTTGCTATTCTTTAGTAAATAGAAACAATAAGGACAAATATATGACTAATCGAATAAACAAAGCAATTGAATTACTAGAACAAGATCAACCTGTATATTACATGGGCCCTCACTCAGGTCACGTCTTAACCTATGAGCAAGGATTAGCCGACGCTCAGACTTGGGCAGACTATATTAATGTTGGAATGGAGCACGGTAGTTTTGACATGACAGGCCTAGATAATTATCTTAAGGGACTTGTTGATGGAGGTCCGACTAAATCAGGTCATAAGACGCCTGCAATTATCGTAGAATTGCCTGTTGAAGGAACAAGCGAAGACATTATTAAATTTAACGCTTGGCAAGTAAGACAGATTCTAGCTAGAGGTGTTCATGGAATTTTATTATGTACAGCAGAAAGTGCAGATGCAGTTAGAGCATTTGTTGAAGCATGCAGATATCCTTCTAACTTACAAGGAGTAGGGGAAGGTTTGAGTAGAGGAACAAGAGGAGTTGGCTCTGAAAATACCGCGTCTCCCGTATGGGGGGTTGATCGAGATGAATATATCTTGAAAGCGGATCCTTGGCCTTTGAATCCAGATGGTGAACTGTTTCTTGGACTAAAAATAGAAACCGTACGAGGTCTTAATCATTGCGAACAGATTTTTACAGTCCCTGGAATCACCTGGGCTGAAATGGGACCAGGTGATATGCATATGTCGATGGGATTAATTAGAGGTGATGGAGACGATCCAAGAGTAAATGCTGCACGAGCAAGAGTAAATGCTGCGTGCGTGAAGAATGGAGTAAAATTCTTAGGTGGAGTCCATGGTATCCATGGTAAAGATGAAGGAACGGAAGCATTAAAGAAAGTGATAGATTCTGGTGCTAGGATAATTTCAGGTGGTAATCCTCAATTAGCAGAAGAAGGGCGAAAATATACTGATAGAACAATGCCATATTAATATTTAAGAAGATACTAATGAAAGTAAAAGAAATACAACATTTTTTGGTGAATCCTGGATGGGGAAAGAATTTACTGTTTGTAAAAGTATCAACTGACAATGGAATTGTAGGTTGGGGAGAGTGTTACACCCAGTCTGATAGAGATAGATCTATTTTGATGCATCTTGAACATTTAAGTAATTATCTCGTTGGCAGAGATCCTTTTGAAATAAAGTATTTTAATCAAATAGTATTTGACGATTATTCCTCTCGCAGAGGATCGATGGAGATATTTTCAGCCCTTAGTGGGTTAGAACAAGCTCTTTGGGATATATGTGGAAAATATACAAAGCAACCTGTTTATAAACTGTTAGGTGGACCTTGCAGAAAAAAACTAAGAGTTTATGCAAACGGATGGTATGAGGGATCCAAAAAACCTGAGCATTATGCTGAAAAAGCTAAGATAGCAATTGCTAGAGGGTTTGATGCACTCAAATTTGATCCTATACCAGGTCCATTTAGATCAATAGTTTCAAAAAATAATTTGAGGCAAGGTGTAGAGACAGTTCGTCAGGTAAGAAATGCTGTAGGCGAAGAAGTTGATTTATTGATTGAAATTCATAGAAGGTTTTCACCGATGACTGCGATTCAGTTTGCCCAAGAAATTGAGGAGTTTAAAATTTTTTGGTATGAAGAGCCTTGCCCTGCTGAATTTCTTGATAATTTATCTGAAGTTAGAAATTCGATTAACATCCCTACTGTTACAGGTGAAGCACTTTATACCAAAAATGATTTTCCTGAGGTTTTTTCAAAAAGATGTGCGGATATAATTAATCCTGACGTAGCGAATACTGGGGGTATTTTAGAATTAAAAGAGATTGCTTCTATGGCTGAAGCCCATCAAGTCGCTGTCTCTCCGCATAATTATAATTCAACGACAATCGCTTTGGCTGCTACTTTGCACGCTTCAATTACTATGCCTAATTTTCTTATAACTGAATATTTTGTTCCTTTTGAAAAAATAGGAAAGCAAATTTCTCCAAACCCTATGATTCCAAAAGATGGATATATCTCTTTAGATGAAACTCCAGGCCTTGGGGTAGAATTAGATGAAGAAAAATTATCTAAGTTCAGTTATTCGGAATTCCCTAGAACGCTACCATATCCAGATAATGAAGGATTTTATGGTGGGGCATGGCCAGATAATTTGGACGCTCTTTAAGGTTGGCTCTGAAGTCCTCGTTTAGCTTCAAGGACTCCTTCTTCTCCGCTAATTCTTATTTCATACATAGCTTTCTCGTGTTCTAGCTGTAACTCCATAATTTCTTTTTCATATTCTAGGCGCAACTCCATCATCTCTTGTTCCATACTGATCCTCTCCATCTCCATCTCCGACCTTGTTTCCATCATCTCTACTTCTGATTTTCGCCTCTCTTCATCAGCCGCCATCCTGTCTTTTTCAAATTGTTGTTCTTCTTGTCTTCTACCCTTTTCCATCTCCATGCGTGCTGCCTCTCGTTGCATCTCCATCTCCATCCTCTGTTCATCCATCTTCATCCTCATCCCCTCTTCAACCCTCATTCGCTCTTCGTCTGACTTTCTCCTCTCCCGTTCGCCCATCTCTCTTCTTTCTTCATCCATCATTCGTTGCCGTTCCATTTCCATCCGTTCCATTCTCTCCCGTTCGCCCATATCATTTCTGTTATTGTCCATTCCGATTCTTTCTCTTATTGGATCTTGTGATTCACAAGCCAGCATGAGAACTGTGGCAACCAAGGCTACTATTACCAAATTTTTTTTATATCTGAGCACGTTTTCTATATAATTTGAATTAAATTAACTCTATTGTTCTCTGGATCTTCAAAAGTTGCAACTTTTCCTCCCCACTTTTCTTTTTCGGGCATCCGGATAAAATTTACACCATATTTCAATAATTTTTTAGTAGTATTTTCAATGTCTTCTACTTTTATGTTGATCATAAATCTGTTTGGGTCTTTTGACTTGCCTTTTATCTCAGAATGGTTGGCTATTGTAAATTTGAAATTACCCCACTGAAAATATGCAGAATTCTCCTTTTTCTTAGTACAAGGAACTTCCAATACAGTCTCATAAAAATTTAGTAACTCCTCAAAGTTATCACTCCAGATAATTATTCCTATAGGTTCATTCAGATAAGTCACTTCATTCATTCAATTTTATTTTGTGGATGTATACAAATTCAGGACTTTTAGCCATCCCAGCTTTCTCGTAAGCTCCGATAGCGTTAGGATTGTTTGTATGGACGTGCAATTTTATTTCTACAACATCTGTAGCCTCTTCTGCTAGCCTTATAACTTCTCTATAAAGCTTTTGAAATACTCCAATTTTTCTGTAGCTTTCGTGAACATAAACATTTTGTATCCACCAAAAGAATCCATTTGAACTAACGCTTCTTTCAAAAGATATTCTCAAGCATCCAGCAATATTTTCTTCGAATTCCGCAACAATATAAAATCCATGTTTAGGAGAATTTGATAAGATGAATTCAACTCCAGCCTTACCAACTGCGTCAGGAGATGGCTCTTCCTCAATATGGTGCTCCATACGGATTTGAAAATCTTGGATGGTTTTTATATCGTCAATTGTTGCGTATCGTATAGTTATTGAGTTTCTTGTATTCATAATTTTATTTTCTGATGATTTACCCTAAAATAGTCAAATAACTGTGCAAAGGAGATTATAAATGAAAGTTGCACTTGTTGCCCACGGGGATAATCCGCAATACTTAAAAAACGTGTTTGAATCGGAAGGAATAGATTTAGTTGAAGCTAAATGTACGACTGAGTCAGAATACGTAGACCTCTTAAAAGATGCAGATGGAGCACTAATATATACTCGTCCGGATACTTCAAAAGAAGTGCTAGAGGCTTGCCCTAAATTAAAGGTAGTCAGTAGGGCAGGAGTTGGCGTAGATTCAGTAGATATAAAAGCAGCAACTGATCTGGGTATATGTGTGTGTAATACTCCAGGGATAAATACTACAGAAGTAGCTGACCACGCTGTCGCTATGCTTCTCACCTTAAGTAGGAAAATTAGGGAACAGAACGAAGTAGTGAAAAAAGGGTTTTGGTCCGATAAACCAGACGTTATCCATAGTTTTAGATCTTCTTTGGGCAGAATTGCGGGCAATACTGTGGGAATAATTGGATTTGGAAACATAGGCAGAGCATTTGCTACCCGAATAAAAGGTTTTGGTCCGTCTAGAATTATTGCGTACGACCCATATGTGGATCAAACATCTGCAGATTTATATGGGGTTCAATTAGTTGATTTAGATGAAGTTTTGACTGAATCAGATTTCATAACCATTCATGCTCCTGCAACTGAAGAAACGAATCATATCATCAACGATGAAGCATTTAACAAGATGAAGGATAGCTGTATATTAATTAATTGTGCACGAGGACCTCTCGTAGACCCGTCTGCTTTATTTAATGCCCTGAAGAACAACTATATATCTTCTGCTGGAATAGATGTGACTGAAAAAGAACCTATATCTTCTGAGGATCCTCTTTTGACTCTGGATAACCTTATTATTACTCCTCATACTGCGGGATCCTCTCCTGTTTCACGCTCTGAAGGAACACGAAAACAAGCAGAAAATGTTATTCGGATATTAAAAGGTAAGTCTCCTCACGGCCTTGCTAATCCTGAGGTGATAAAGACGATAGCACTCATGAAAGAACAAGATAATAACAGGTGGAGTGGTTTTGATTCTTTCGATACTTCTCTTAATGTTTAAGACGTAAATTTGACAACCAAGGAGGTAAATTGGCAATTCATAGAAAAGATAATTTAAAAGCTGAAATTACAGGGAGTGGGATGCAGGTCACTATTCTTTCTGGACCTGAAAGAGGAGACAAAATGATTACTGTTAAGGAAATCTTTCTTGCTCCTGGTGCTGAAGTACCAGTACATAAGCATCCCGATTCTGAAGAAACCCACTTCTTAGTAGAAGGTGAATTGGTTGCTATATTAGGGGATTGCCAATTTAAAATAACATCCAGAGATTGTATGATAGCCCCCAAAGGTGTGCCACACGGAATGAAGAATACTTCAGGAAGCGTCGCAAGAATCATTGTAATGTTCCCTAAAATTAACCCTTTAAGGGAGGCTGTAGAAAATCACACAGTTACAGAAAAAAAACCAAATACCAATGTATCTTTTCGCAGTGAAATGAAATCTTTTGAATTCGCACCCGGTATCAATCGTTTTGATATGGTAGGAGACTTTTTAGGAGCTGAGTCTTCATATTTCTCAGAGTTAACTTTTGATTCAGGAACTTCCGCACCAAATCATTATCATCCACATCATGAAGAGTCGATGTTTTGCCTAGAAGGTAAACTAAATGCCGTATATGCTGAAGAAAATAATATCGAATTAAATGCCGGCGACATGTTCACTTGTGAGCCTAAGATAAGACATGGAGTAAACAATCCGTTTGATGGTAAGGGCACATTATTGGCAATCCACTGTGTACTTAATCCTCCTCCAAGAGTGGAGTGTGACTAATGACAACTGTGAAATTATCTAAAGAATTGCAAAATCCAAGAGGTGTTTATTCAATACCAGTTACGCCATTTAAAGATAATGGTGAACTCGATATTAAGTCTCTAAGAAGATGCATTGAATTTTGCTTAGAAAAAGGTGCTCATGGGATAGTGTTACCTGTCAATGCAAGTGAAGTTTCTACACTAACAGATTTAGAAAGAGATGTTGTAATGAAAGAGGGAGTTCAGGTTGTTGACAACGCAGTTCCTTTCGTCGCTGGGATAACTGGCTCTTCTATTGAACAAAGCATCGAGAGAGCAAAAGTTGCTGAAGATATTGGTGCCGATTCTCTAATGGCAATGCCATCGAATAGAATACAGAGTGCTCAGATGGTATGCGATTATTTTGGATCCATTTCTGATGCAGTACAAATTCCAATTTGGATTCAAAATAATGATAAGCAAGGCAAACTCATTTCATCTGAAACTATCATATCTTTGATCAATGATTTTGATAATATAATTTACCTTAAGGAAGAAAGTGCATTTGCAGGCCACGTAATTTCTTCGGTGGTTCAAGCTTTAGGGAGGAAATGTAAATCTATTATGGGTGGCATGGGTGGACGATATCTACTTGATGAGTATAGGCGTGGCTCTAGTGGCACGATGCCTGCAGGTCATTTTACAGATATTGTAGTTAACATATGGAATGCTCTTGATACAAATAAGAAAGACAAATCTGGTAATAATATAATTAGTGATCAAGGTAGAATTTTATGGGAGGCTCTATTGCCTTCCTTAAATTTTGAAAATCAATTTGGCGTAACAGCTTATAAATGGGTTTTTTGGAAAAGAGGTATAATCGATACCCCGAAAACTAGACTTCCATCTAGTAAACCTTTTGATAAGCTGGACTCTCTAGAGATGGAAAAAATTATGGACAGATTAAGTCCACTTATGACTTAAGCTTTGCCCTTGTAGTCTCTATAAATTCTTTTGAACCGTTCATTAGAAATCGGTTTGCGCTCCCGATTAAGAAATTTATCCCTCTGTCGTTCCAGTATTTTGCTTGGTCAGAGTCGGTGACTAGAGTACCTGGAAATTTTCCAGCATTTATTATTTTTGGAACCATGCTCTCGATAGTATTTCTGACTTTTTCGTGAGCAACTTGGCCATGAACTCCCAATACTGAGGATAAATCACCTGGCCCAAGGAATACACTATCTACTCCGTCGAGTTCTATGATTTCATCTTGATTTTTAATTCCATCTAAAGTTTCTATTTGGAGAGCAATAAATATTTCTTTATTGCTTGTTTTGACGTGCTCAGGTATTGGTATCATCCCATATTTACCGGTTCTAGAAGCACTGAAAAGACCTCTTTTGCCTTCTGGAGGATATTTGCAACTATCGACCACTTTTTGACCATCTGAGGCATTATTGATTAGTGGTATTAATACACCTTGTGCCCCAGCATCTAGGTATCTTTGTAAGTTCTGCTGTAAGTTAAGCCCCGCTCTCACCATAGGAGTAACGTTTGCTAATTCTGCTGCTCGAATCATATTCTCAGCGGTTTCATAGTCAGTAGCTCCGTGTTCACAGTCAATAATTACGTAGTCCATACCAAGCCAACCAAGCATTTCTACAGTTGATGGAGAAGGAGTGCTTACAAAAGCGCCTATGACACTTTCATTGTTTTCTAATTTTTCTTTCATAGAATTTCTTTTCACGTAACGCTCCTGCTAGATATTAAGATCATCATAGTTTGCTATTAAAATGAATACATTGCAAAATTTTTAGTGAAATTATTTTATTGAATTATAATCATGAAGTTTTATGAACACCGAAATTCACAAGATTAAAAATGATTTGGCTGAAGTTGAGATATACGGCAGTGCAATGAAGTCTCTAAAGATTTTTAAAGATTCTAGAGAATATAATGTACTTGGCTTTGATGAACAAAAACATGCTTTTTCCTTTATTATGGCTCCTTGGGTTAACAGGATTAAAGATGGTAAATTTTCTTGCGCAAAAGGAGATTTTGATTTATCTAGTAGCAATCCTTTTGGGATACCACATCCAATTCACGGAACGGTTTTAACGGCAAATTGGAAAGTTATCCATAAGTCATCTCATTCCATCTCTATTTCTACTGATTTGAGAAGTCCTTGGCCTTATTCCGGATCCGTATTATCCAAAGTAAGTTTGAATGATAATAGTATTAAGCAAGAATTGATTATAAAAAATGAAGACGAGCATATAATGCCTTTCTCTATGGGATGGCATCCTTGGTTTAATAGAAAAATTGGTTCTGACGAACTAAGTTTGATTTTTAACGGCAATTATTTATGGAAAACTGAAGAACAAATACCTAATTCTGAAAAGATCAGGCCACCCCTTTTAGATCAAGCTGCTCGAGGATTTTCACCAAAGCCCGGAACTCTTGATGATTGTTATAGAATTACTGATAATTCCTCTGTTTCTCTTTGTTGGCCTGAGTTAACTCTTGAGATGAATTCGTCTCAAGAATGTGGACATTTAGTCGTATACACACCTCCAGAGCCCCTTGCCAATCTTATATGTGTTGAGCCACAAACTTCAGCTGTCAATTGTTTTCAATTACACGAAAAATCTGTCTCAGATACCGGTATTTTATTTGTCGAACCGGATCACGACTACTCTATTTTCACCGAATGGTTTTGGGTTTAGGAGGAATTAATTGTTTCGATTATTTAGATTTCTGAATGTTCTTCGCACTTTCAAAAGAAGCTGGACATATTTTTCAAATCCTGAAATACCAAAAAGGTATAAAATTTTACCAGTAATTGGATTGATATATTTAATTCATCCTTTAGATTTTTTGTCTGAATTTCAAATTTTTGGATGGGGTCTTATTGATGATTTTTTTATTCTCTATTTAACCTTATATTGGTTTGAAAAACTGAGTGTAAATTTTCTTGATAGACTGAAAAAAGACGACTTTATTGATGCAAAATATGAAATTAGAGACAAAAAAGAGGAAGAGTAATCTTCCTCTTTTAAGATAAATTTATGCGTTGAATGTTAGGAAGTATTCCCAAGGATGGGGTCTTAACCTAACTTCATCTACCTCGGTCTCTCTCTTGTGAGAAATCCATGCTTCTAGTAAGTCTGATGTAAACACATCTCCTTTTAGAAGGTATTCATGATCTTCTTCAAGTGCATTGAGAGCACCCTCTATTGTTCCAGGGACTTGCTTAAATTTAGCTTGTTCTTTTTCTGGAAGATCAAAGAGATCGCCATCCAAAGGGTCTCCTGGGTCATATCCATTTTCAATTCCGTCCAGTCCTGCCATCAACATTGCTGGGAATGCTAGGTAAGGATTACAAGTACCATCTGCTGACCTGAACTCCACTCTCTTTGCCTCTGGATTATCAAAGTACATTGGTACTCTACATGCAGCACTTCTATTACGTGCAGAAAGGCCTAGGATCGTAGGTGCTTCAAAGCCTGGAACTAGTCTTTTGTAGCTGTTTGAAGTCGGTGCACATAAACCCATAAGAGATTGCCCGTGTTTAATTATTCCTCCAATGTAATTCATGGCTAATTTACTTAAACCGGCGTACTCACCACCTGCGAAAAGTGGTTTTCCATCTTTCCATATACTCTGATGCGTATGCATTCCGGTACCATTATCATTAAACAAAGGTTTAGGCATAAATGTGGCTACTTTACCCCAATTTTGGGCCACGTTCCTTACTACATACTTGTACTGCATAACTTGATCTGCCATGCTGAGAAGGGAATCATACCTAAGGTCTATTTCTCCTTGACCTGCTGTTGCTACTTCGTGATGATGTTTTTCAATCGTCATGCCGAATGTTTCGACCATTATTCTTACCATTTCACTCCTCATATCGTGATGAGTGTCTATTGGAGCTGCAGGAAAATATCCTCCTTTGTATACTGGCCTTTGACCTACGTTGGGGGTTTGCCCATCTATCATGAATTCAGAGCCTGAGTTCCATATTCCTTCATCAGAATCTACTCTGAAATAACCTTCATTTTCATTCTGGAAGAATTGTACTGAGTCAAAAACAAAAAATTCTAGTTCAGGTCCCCAATAAGATGTGTCTCCGACGCCAGAGTCCTTCAAGTATTTTTCAGCTTTTAAAGTTACGTACCTAGGGTCCCTAGAATAATGACCAGAGCTTAGAGGGTCTCTGATATCTGCTATAACTGTCACTGTTCTTTCTTCGAAAGGATCCACAGCAGCAGTCTCTGCGTGAGGGAGTAACAACATATCAGATTCATCTATGGTTTGAAATCCTCTTACACTTGATCCATCAAATCCTGTACCTTTTAGGAATAGATTATCGTCTACCTCTGATATTGGCAGCGCAACGTGCTGCCAAGTTCCAGGGACATCTATAAATTTAATGTCTAAAATATCACAGTCATTGTCTTTCATCATCTTGACAACTGATGATGATATTGATTTTTTAGCTGGTTCTGCCATATCTATTACCTCCTAAACAATTTTTCTATGTATTATTAAGTCACATTGCGTGATAGATTAACTAAAATTGCTTTCTACGTAAACAATAATAGAAAATTATTTCAAAAATATTTCAAAATGATTTATTTTTATTAAAAAACACAATCCAAGTATGAAAATATTATTAATTACAGATACCCAGCTAGGCATGGCTGAACATTGCTTGAAGGGAGATAAATGGACGACGGTGGCGAAAAATTGGCTAGGTGATAATTTAGAACTAGGGCAGGACAAAGAAGATAAAAATTTTAGTAAGTTTGTAGAGATTGCAGACAGAGAAAAACCCTCATTCGTGGTTCATTGCGGTGATATCGTAAATGATATAAATGATACTGTTAGTATCCTGAAAGTTAAAAAACATATCTCCTTGCTAGAAAACATTTCACCGGTATATATTTTGCCTGGTAATCATGATGTAGGAATCGATCCAGAAGTGATTTCAGCAGATGGATTGAAAATTTATAAAGAAAATTTTGGTAATGATTATTCGAGCTATAGAAAAGATAATTTCCTATTTCTATTCATAAATAGTTCATTGTTTATGAATCCTGAAATATTAATTGATGATTATCATAAACAAATTGATTTTATTAAAGAAGAATTAAGAAAAATCGATACAAATTATAAAGTAGTTGTTTTCACTCATCATCCACCCTACGTTAAAAGTATAGATATGATGGAGAATCAATTATCTGATTTAACTTCAGACAGGGATTTAGGATATTGGATGTTTCCTGAAGAGATAAAAAATGAATTTTTTATGTTATTTAAAAATACTAATTTAGTTTCTATATTTTGCGGCCATCTGCATACTAACTTGTATTCAGAATATAAAAACACAGAAGTAGTAGTAACCAGTGCGCTTGGTTTACCTCTCGGTTCGCATCCCTCTGGCTATAGAATTATTAATATAGATAACCGAACGCTTGGGCATGAGTTTAAAAGCGTAACTTAATAAGGCATCTTTCTATTAGTTAACTTTCTACCCTCTGAAGCCATTTCTTCTGCATCTGGACCTCCTATCATAGAAGATCCCAGCTCCTCGATTATAAATTTTATCCTTTCTTTTGGAGCCATTGAGAAATCATTCCAACTAGAGTAAAAGGACTTATCATTTTTTTTGAGAGCGCTTTTAATTTTTTCTCTAGCTAAATCCATTTCAGGAGGATAAGGGGGATCGTGAGCATCAGGTAGTTCGTATGACATCCCCATGTCTCCAGGTCCCCATTCTGCAAATGAAATTCCAGGCACTGCTGCTATTTCATCGACATTTTCTACGCAGTGCCTATCCTCAATCTTTAAACCAAGGAATAATTCTCCGTCAGGATTAAGAGGCCATGGGTCTGCTTTTTGTACGTATTCTGCTGGGCTCATTTCCCATATTTCAGCTGGTTCTCTTTGTCCACCAGCACCTCTAAGTCCTTCAGGAATTACTCCTGAGCCCAATTTTTGAAATGGATACCTACAAGTAGCCACGAATGTTGCTACAGCTTCGGCAGTTCTTGAGTGAGTATGTAATATTCCGTGTACCCCTGTGCTTAAAACATGTCGAGATTGCCAAGCATTTGCTAAAACTTCTTCCTTGGTTGTGCAGTTGGAGGGAAGCGTGGTTATTACTGCAGGAGTCAAATGACCACTCTTAGTTGGTCCACCTGCTTTAAGACCCTTCATAAATTCATTTAGCCCTTTGATGTCAAAAAAATGATGTTCAAAGTCAACCAATAAAAGATCTGCCCATGTATTATTTATTTTCTTGCCACATTCAAATGATAATTCTTCCGGGTGACTAATATATATTTGTTGACCTTGCTCTATAAGGTCGATTAATTTGTTTACTCTAGCCATTTTTTACCTCTTTCATTTTTATTATTAAATCAATAATTGCTGAATTAACCATTTCTAAGTCTTCTTTACGGAGCAATTCTCCTAAGAATACTAGATTGCCTTCGATAATGTAGACTCTGTAGAAAGGCTCTCTTCTCGGACATTCTGCATTTAACGGAAAAGACAGTTCTTCAGTGAAGCTACCTTTGTTTAGTATCAGGGTTCCTTTAATGCCAAATCTCGTATCAGTAGTATGTGATAATTTATATGGTGGAGAGTAGTCCGCAAAGCCTCTGCAAGCCGTTTTTTCAACCTTATCTCCGTATGCTATTATTCCGTCAACAGGTTCTATGTACTCAGTCTGTTCTTCGGCTGCCTTCAGCCCATCAGTACGAGCTAATTCAACAGTAGGATATCTGATAACGGCTACTTCTCTACTTTGAGTAGGTGCAAACCCCCATCTGGCATCAGTACAGTTTGGAAATTCGGCTATTTCAAAGCCCTTCTTCATCTTCCATCCTGCTGCAACCACGTCAGACATCTCATAAATATTAGATGAGGGCTCAAACTCAGAACTGGATGAACCAGATCCCCCACATGCAATCAGGGAGAAAAGAAATATTATTATTAGAATTGAAAAGTATGTTTTCATGATAAAAAATTTTATAATTTAACAATATTAATGCATATTTGCTTAGACAATCAAGAATAAAAGGGAGGAAATTATAATGCGACCGGGATTTAATATGGGGGTTGATCCAATCAAGTACGAAAAACAACAGTCAATTGATGATGAACCTCTGGAGTTTGCAGCTCAATTTGGCGCTACCGATCTTATTATTCAATCTTATGTAGATGGTCCCGTACCAGGGGAGCAAAAATGGGAGCTTGATGACATTGTTAAATTGAAGAAAAAAGTCGAAAGTTACGGATGTAAGATCGAGGCATTTGAGAATGTTCCAACGCGTTTTTATGATGATGTCATTCTTGGAGGCCCTAAGAGAGATGAACAGATCGAAAACATGATATATACGATTAGAAATATTGCTCGGTCTGGAGTTCCAATTTTTGGTTATCATTGGATGCCCTCAAGAGTTTGGAGAACGGAAAGAGAAAAACCGATAAGAGGAGGTGCCAAGGCAACTGCTTTTGATTATAGCGTTGTTGAAGAAGGTCTAAGAAACAATTCTATTGTTGATGAAAAACCTTCCCTTGCTCACGGCAGAATTTATGAGGAGGACGAGATATGGGAAAATCTAGAATATTGGATCAAGATAATCACTCCAATAGCTGAAGAAGAGGGCATAAGGCTCGGAATTCATCCGTGTGATCCTCCAGTCCCTCAACTCGGAGGTGCTGCTATGCTGTTTAGGAGTTTTGAAGCATATAAAAGATTGATCAATATCTATCCAAGTGAATCAAACGCTATAGAATTTTGTCAAGGAACTTTTTCAGAGATGAATGAAGATATTTATGAGATGATCAGGTATTTTGGTGAGAGGAACAAAATTTTATATGTTCATTTCAGAAATGTGTCTTCGCAGGTTCCAAAATTTCACGAGGAATTTATAAATACTGGTTATGTCGATATGCATAAGGCTATGGAAATTTATCACGAAGTAGGATTCAAAGGAGTGTTTGTGGACGATCATGTACCTGTCGGAGTTAATGATACTGCTTGGGGTCATAGGGGAAGAGCTTTTGCAAACGGATATATTCAGGCAACAATAGAATCGGTGAAACGCAATGCCAAATAATGATTTAGTTTCAAGATTAGAAAAATGCTATACAGGTGCAGTTTATGACGTTTTGCGAGAAAGAGGCATGAAAAATACTATACTTCCTTATGAAATAAAAGCGATTGATCCTTCAAAAAAATTGGCAGGAGAAATATGGACCTGTAGTGGAGAAATAGATGAATCTTTAGATAAAGATACGACTATGCTTAGCTGGACAAAAATGCTGAGCAAAGCACCATCAGATAGTGTTATTATTTGCCAGCCAAATGATGGAACAATTGCTCATATGGGTGAGTTATCTGCTGAAACACTTAAATATAGAGGTGTTCGAGGTTACATTGTTGATGGTGGATGTAGAGATGTTGATTTTATTCTAAAGCTTGGATTTCCAGTTTTTTGTAAATATTTTACCCCGTCTGATGTTGTTTGCCGCTGGAAAGTAAAAACGCTTGGAAAACCAATAAAAATTGGACAATTGCTCATTAATACCGGTGATTATGTTTTAGGAGATATTGATGGAGTTGTCGTTATACCGAATGAAATTGCAGAAGAAGTAATAACTGAAACAGAGAAATATATGAATACAGAAAGTGCACTAAGGAAGGATATTCTTTCTGGAGTCGATCCTCAAGAAGCTTATTTAAAATACAGGGTTTTTTAATTAAAACTTTGTTTTATATTCAGTCTTACCTTGAATATCAAGAGTTGCTTTAAAGAGGTCACCGCCTCTGTAAGCACTAAAATCATAATTTGGAGGCTCTATCCCGGTTGGTTCTCCTCCAAAATCTGCCCCTGCAGTAGAAACGAATAATTCATTTAAATCATCTCCGCCAAACATAGGACAAGATGTTTGTGTCGCAGGAAAATGAATCTCTCTTTCAAGTTTTCCATCAGGGTCAAATCTCATGACTTTTGATCCCCACCATATTGCAGACCAAATAAAACCTTCTGAGTCTACTGTCATTCCGTCAGTAATCCCATCCCCTTCATATTTAACTAAAACCCTTTTGTTAGTTATTGCCTTTGTGGTTGAATTATAATCCCATTTATAAATTGTTTTTTTAATAGTATCTGTACTATAAAATTCAAGCTCATCTGGAGAGAAACCCATTCCGTTACACAACTCTACACCTTCATCAATAATATCAATTGAACTATCAGTATTTAATCTAAATACAACATCATCTTTCCATCCCTCTCTATCCGTTCCGCAATAGAAACTACCATCAGGACCTGAAGTCGCATCATTTACTCTTACAGGTACGTCTGTTCCGTCTACTGTACCTTCTTTAAGGATTTTATAATCATCATCCGAATTCCATAGCCAAACTCCTTCCCAGGTACCTAAAACTAATCCCCCGGATTCGTTGAACCTATACCCTCCAACAGAAACACCATTATGTATAGTTTCATTTGTTCCAGAATCAGGATCATATTTAAATAATTTTCCTCCTGCTATATCTGTCCAGTAAACCTTTTTCTCTTCAGCGTTCCATACAGGGCCCTCTCCAACTTCAGCATTTGGTGATGCTACTTTTTCTATGTGATACTCCATAATCCTCCTTATTTAAATACCCTAATATGATATCAGTATACCTACTGATCGTGTATACTTTGAAAAAATTCATGGCAAGGAGGTATTTATGGGTGACCATGATAATAAAGTTGCAATAGTTACTGGAGGAGCACAAGGAATTGGAAGAGGTGTTGTAGATGTACTCGCTTCAGAAGGAGCTAAAGTATGCATTGCAGATATTTCTGAAGAACATGGAAATGAAGCAGCAGATACTATAAACAGTAATGGCGGTTCAGCAATATTTGTAAAAGCTAATTTTGAAAAATCTGATGTTCCTGAAAAAGTTGTAAAAGAATGTGTTACTGCTTTTGGTGGCATAGATATTCTTGTTAATAATGTTGGCATACAACCCCTAACTTCTTATAAAAATGTAGAAGAAACATCCGAGGAAATGTGGGATGCTGTTATTAATGTAAACTTAAAAAGCTATTACCTTATGTCTAAATATGCTATCCCGCACATGCGAAAAAAAGGAAAAGGTGCAATTATACATATTGCAAGTGTCCAAGGTTTACAGTCGATGAAATTAGTTCCTGCTTATGCAGCTAGTAAAGGTGGTGTGCTGTCACTTACTAGGAATATGTCTCTTGATTATGCTGCGGAACAAATTAGGGTTATGGCAATTTGTCCAGGAGCATTCGATACGCCTATGGTAAGGAATTCTTTTGGAGGGAATATAGAAGAAAGCCTTAAAACGTTAGGTGAGGCTCATCCAATTGGAAGAGTGGGGCAACCTAATGAGATTGGATATGCTGCTTCGTTCTTGTGCAGTGACAAAGCATCATTTATAACTGGAGAATATTTAGTTGTTGACGGAGGTTTGATGGCTCAAGGTGTCTGGGATACAGGAGATCAAGGCGAATAACTAGGGCACTATAGAATTTTTAAAAGAATGGCATAAAGTTAACGATTCTTGTTTACTTAACCCTTCACATAGGATAACTAGATTACCCACGATAACGTATCCTCCAAACCTAGGTTTCTGGTCGCACCCTGCTTCTGAATTGCCTGCTCTCGGAACACATTTTCTTCTGTCTTTTGCACCTTCTTTCCACATTATTTCGGCGCCACTTACTAGAGCATCTTTGCCTGTAACACTAGCTGCATAATCCTCACCGTATTGAACCGCGTCAACGTGGCTTTGATATGCCCTGATTTCAATGTCTTTCTGCATGTATATGACTCTTGATACAGCGATAGCTTTCGGTAGTTCTGAAACATCGTACTTCTTTCCAAATTTTATTTTGGTGGAATTGATGTCGTTCATTTCAACAAAGAATTGAGGCTCGATGATAGTTTCCAGTGAGGCTTTCGCGTCGTTTTGTGACTCACCACATGTGATTATTGAGACCGAGATAATTCCTATAAAAATGATAATAAAATAGTTGTTCATTGTTGTTCATTGAATCTGGAAGGTTCTCTCCATTTATTGTCTTCCATGGTAGTTCCTCCAATCTCGGCG
>Ga0066372_10000138_pt1 | contig 24122 bp, 23 predicted proteins | sample Knorr_S15_td_250_FD_77011 | JGI IMG/M metagenome (GOLD analysis project Ga0066372, IMG submission 77011) | Marine microbial communities from Southern Atlantic Ocean transect - Knorr_S15_td_250_ad_251m_LV_A | ecosystem: Environmental > Aquatic > Marine > Oceanic | place: Southern Atlantic ocean... | reverse complement strand
TGTGTATTTGATATCTTCAGATGGAAAAATAATAAATAAATTACCAACCATAACTGAAAATGGATCTGGGATTACTGTCGGTGGAGGATTTATCTGGACCGCTTCAAATGGAGAAACCCAAGCTAGACCTTTTAAAAATACTGACACCCATAAAGGACTTGTATACAAATTAAACATAGATACTGGAGAATTAGTAGATCAATTTCTCACCCCTGATGGTGGAGGAATTCATGGCATTGAATGGGACAATGGATTTATATGGGTAACTGCCTTTAATCCTAAAGCAATATATAAAATAAATGCTACGTCGTATGAAATAGAACATAAATTTTATGTAAAAGAAGAACGATTACATGGATTAGCTAGACAAGACAATGCGATATGGTGTGCCCATACAACCGCAAAAAAAATTATAAAATATGATATTAATGATGGTTCAATAATTGATGAAATCCAACTTGATCATGATGATCCATATCCACATGGAATGTCTATTAAAGGAAACAAAATGTGGATATCTGATGCAAATTTTGGAGGGAAAATGCACAGTGATACTTTAATGGGTAAACCTAGTTTTAATACAATTGATTTGTAATCAGCTAACTATGTGTTTTGCTAAAACTTTTTCGTCAAACTCTACACCAAGTCCTGGACCTGTTGGAACTTTGATATATCCGTCTTTAAATACTATTGGATCTTTGAAAATTTTCTTATGTAAAGTCCCTTGATTAGCTTCAGCAATCATAAAATTTGGAGAGCATGTAGCTAATTGTAATGCTGCTGCTGCTGCAACAGGGCCACAATACATGTGAGGGGCAATAACTGCATAACTGGCCTCTGCAATTGAGGCAACCTTTTTTCCTACCATGATCCCACCAGCTTGACCTATGTCTATTTGGATGATTTGAGCTGCTTGTTTTCTTATCAATTCAGAAAATTGATAAATAGTTGCAAGTCTTTCTCCTGTTGCTATGGGTATGCTTGTATGTGCTGCAACTCTAGCCATTTCATCAATATTTTCAGGAGAGACAGGTTCTTCAAACCAAAATGGTTGGTAAGGTTCAATCGCTTTTGCTACCCTAATTGCACTATACGTTGTTAGTTGACCATGTGTTCCCAATGCCACTTCTAATTCATTCCCAACAGCAGATCTAATACTCTTAAAAATATTTTCAGTGTATGTAATTTCTGATAGCCCAATGTCTCTAGGAGCTCCTGTAATAGGATGAAAAGGATCAAATTTACATGCTGAATTTCCTTCTCTTAATAATTGTTCCGCAACTTTCCCGGCATTTTCAGGTTTCCCTTCTGGTATTGGTGGCATATAAGCATATGCTCTCAACTTATCCCAACATTTTCCTCCTAAAAGATTATAAATAGGCTGGTTATTTGCTTTACCAACAATATCCCATAAAGCCATTTCTATTCCAGATATAACCATACCAAAGTGTAGACTTGGTAATCTATAATCATGCCTTCCTGCATACATGTCATAGTAAATTTTTTCTATGTTAAAAGGATCTTTACCTATTACGAAAGCTTCGACAGTTTCATGAACTAACTGAATTTGGGATTTAAAGTCTTTCCAAGTCATTTTACCTGAAAATGAACTACCTGTGAGCTTCTCTCCTATTCCTACTATTCCTTCATCAGTAGATAATTCTAAAATTAGAAAATATTTCCCACCCACATACCATTTTTCAGAACTCTTCCCACCACCACTTCTCACACCTGGTTCATTTTCTATTACGTAAGTTTTAACTCCAGTTACTATCATGATATTAATCTATTAGTTTATTTTCTTTGACCAGAATTCCAAGACCAGTTATCTGGAGGCCAAATATTTTTTCCTCGTCTGCCATTTTGACCTTTTCTAGATTCGTCATACATGTCTTTTACAGTTTCTTGCCATTTTTTTATATGTGGGGTTCCTCTATGATATTCAAAAGCCTGTGAATTTGAATATACCTCATATAAATATAACTCTGAAGGATCATTAATATTTTGATAAACATCAAAACGTAGACATCCAGGTTCTTGGTTTGTAGATCCTATACTATCCAAGCTAATAGATTGGATAAATTCTTCGAGACACTCCTGTTTAACATATTGAGGGGAATGAATTACATGTAAAGAAGAATTTGAAAAATACTCATGATCCGATGCCTCTTCCCTTTTAGAATCCCATAAAACATTATCAACAGGATAAACAGGTTTACAAAATGAAACTTCAATTTCTGAATCATAAAATGGTTTAGTGGTTTCAAACCATATTTTAAAATGATCATATGTTCCATGAGCCTCAAAAGCTTTCTCATCATCATATACTTCACAAAAAGCAAATAAGGTTGGGTCTGTTTCGTCCTGAATTATATCAAAACGTCTACACCCAGGTTCAATATCAACAGAACCAACTGCATCCTTAATTGATTCTTTAATAAATTCATCAATGTTTTCTTTTTTAACTTTTAATCTAACCATCAAAATATACATAAAGTTTCTCCTAATTTTTTTTTATTATACATAATAAATCATCCTCTACCAATAAACGGTTGTTTTACAGGTAACACTGTAGCTTCAAACACATTAGTAGATGCAGGCATAGAAGCCATTAAAAGTGCTGTTCTTGCAATATCTTCAGAATTTATTAGGATTTCCTGACCTTCATCCACACCTGTAGCTGATCTTCCATCTGAACGTCTTTCAACCATTGTGTTACCTGGATTTAAACAACTAACTGCAATTCCATATTCTCTTCCATCAAGAGCAGCTGATTTAGTAAGACCTCTAATTGCATGTTTACTAGTGGTATAAGGTGATGAATGCATCCTAGGAGTTTCACCCGCAATTGAACCAATATTTATAATTTTTCCACCATTTTGTTTCATGTACTTAAAGCCTTCTCTTGTACATTTAAATGTTCCTGTAACATTTACAGCAATAACATTTTCCCATTTTTCATCTGAAATTTGATCTATTGGATCTCCTTCCATAACTCCACTATTATTAACTAATATATCTATTGATCCATATTTATTAAATGTTCGTGAAAACAAATCTTTTACTTCATCGGTATTGGTAATATCACATTTAATATAATCAATAATTTCATTATCTGTTTGTCTAATATCGTTTATTGTATTTATTAAATTTTCTAGATTTCTTGAAGCTATAATAACTTTAGCTCCCTCTTGACAAAAGATTTTTGCAATAGATTTCCCTATTCCAGTACCTCCACCAGTAATTATTGCTATTTTATTATTTAAAATATTCATTTTTCTCCTCCTATTTAGTTTTATCTGAAGCCAAAATCGATATAAAAACTATAATACTTGATATTATAAGTGATAATCTCCATCCAATTCTAAAAGTTGAAGTATTTCATCAGGGAAATTTGAATTAATATCACCTAGTTGAACATCAGTGATTCCAGAACTTAATAAAATTCACTAAAATAGTAGTATTAAAATCCAATGAATAAATTAAAACCATAAAGGCATCAAGAATTGCAACAAAAAATAATTTATTTTACATTAGAATTTTCTATTGAAATTTTAGTTTATATAACGTAATTCCTGTAGCTACAGAGACATTTAGAGAAGATACATCTCCACTCATTGGAATTCTCAATATAAAATCAGATTTTTCAATTATGGATTTACTCACTCCATTATGTTCTGCCCCGACAATTAATGCTGTTGGAATAGATTTATCAAAATCAAAATCTTCAATATTTTTACCTAACATATCTAAAGTAATTATTTGAAAATTCATTTTTTTTAAATATTCAATCGTTTTATTCATAGAATTCACAATTGCAAAAAGAATATGTTCTAGAGCTCCTGCAGAAGCTCTGATGGAACCAGGAGAAATTTTTGCAGATTCCTTAGATGGAACTATTATTCCATGTACACCAAAGATTTCAGCTGTTCTTGCAATAGCTCCCAAATTATGTGGATCTTGTATCCTATCTAGCAAAATTAGAAACGGTGTTTCTTTTCTTTTATCCGCAAAAAAAATCATTTCTTCCACTGAAGATTGATAGTTATCATCAATATAAAGGATAATTCCTTGAGATTTTTTTGTAGATGATTTTTTTGCTATTGATTTTTTATCAATAAAATTAATTCTTATTTTTTTTTGGTTAGCTAAATCAATAATTTGATCTATTTGCAACCCTTCATTATTACTAGCCATGTCAATATGAGAAATTTTTTTATCGGATAGGATTGTTTCTATAACAGCACGCCTTCCTTCAATTTGACGTAATCTTTTTTTATTTCTTGAATATCTTGACAAAATAGCCTTTTCGAATGAATTATGTTCTGAATTTTATTATAAAATTCTGAAAAAAACTGTTTTAACTTTGTCTATTCTTCAAAAGAAAGGTAAAAATGAAAATAATAAATATAACTGCTTCAAGACATGCTGTATTTTATAGTCCCCTATTAGCATTGATTAATGGAGATTTTTTAGCAAATGAAGGTCTAAAAGGTATATACCATTTTCCAAAAGATAGTATCAATGTATATTCAAAAATCAATTCTGGTGAAATCGATGTAGCACAATCAGCGGTATCTGGTAGTTGGAATTATTTTGAAAAAAACATAAGTTTGAATATCAAACACTTTGCATTAATAAATTCCAGAGATGGGTTCTTTATTATTTCAAAAAAAAATAATAGTCCATTTAAATGGATAGATTTATACAATAATCCATTTTATTATGTTCGAGGAGGTCAACCTCAGGCAATGCTATCATATGCTCTTAATAAAAAAAACATTGATATTTTAAAAATCCCTCTTGTATCAGAAAAACCACTTTCCACCTTCTTAATGTATTCTCGGTATAAAGAAGAAAATAATGCATTTTTTCATGAACAGGGATCATATCCACATCAATTAAATATAGAAGGGCATGGAAAAATAGTAGCTTCAGTTGGTGAAATCATTGGCCCAGTTGCATTTTCTAGTTTGTGTGCAAAAGAGAAATGGATAAAATCTGAAACTGGGAAAAAGTTTTCAAGGGCGTTCGAAATAGCAAAAAAATGGGTGAACTCTGCTCCTCCTGAGGAAATATCACTAATAATTAAAGACTTCTTTCCAGATTTTACACTTAATGCAATATCAGCAGCAATCAAAGATTATCAAAAATTAAAAACATGGGATTCAAATATAGAGATTTCAAACCAAGAATATGAAAAATCAATAGAAATATTTGAACATTCAAAATTGATTACAAAAAAACACAAAATCGATGATGTGGTTTTATATGCATAGGATCTATAAGCTTTGAAAGAAAAAAAAATTATCATTACTGGTGGATTAGGTTTTTTGGGATTTTCAATATTTAAAAAACTAATCAATGAAAATTATATTTTAGTTATTGATAATTTAAGTAGCAACGTAACACAAAAAAAGTTTATAACAAATTATAAAAATGGGACTTTCTGTGAGCTTAATATCACAAACAATTCAATGCTTGAAATTTTTGAACAATATAGTCCAGAAATTGTAATTCATTGTGCTGCACAAACTAATGTAATTGAATCTATGAAGAATCCAACAAAAACAAAAATAAATAATATAGAAGGTACTAGAAACATTCTAGAATCAGTAAAAAATTTAGAGAATTGTTATTTTATTTTTATTTCCTCAGGGGGAGCTATATATGGTGAACCCAGCTATCTTCCTGTAGACGAGAATCATGAAAAAAACCCAATTTCAAATTATGGAATCTCAAAATTAAAAGGTGAATTATTAACAAAAAAAATTTTATCTGAAAGTAAAATTAATTATTCAATCATTAGGCCTTCAAATATATATGGTCCAGGTCAAAAAACTGAAAATGTGATCCCAAAATTTATAAAATTAATGAAAAATAAACAGGAAGTTAGAATTTTTGGAGATGGATCTTCTTCAAGAGATTACATATACATAGATGATTTAGTTGAGATAATACTGAAATTATGTAAAACAAAAATCAATTGCACAATTAATGCATCAAGTAATAAAGAAACTAAAATCATAGAAATTTTTAATTTTTTGAAAAAGCAGTTAAATTATGATCTCAAACCAACTTTTCTAAATGATAGAAAAGGAGAAATTTTTAATATAAGTTTAGATAATTCAAATTTAATTAAAATTTTAAATTTCAATAATTTCACAACATTAAAAAAAGGGTTAATTAAAACTATCAATAGTTAATTATTTTTTTTTATTATTTCTTCCAACGCAACCCAAGAAAGCATTGCACATTTTATCCTGACAGGAAATTTTCTCACACCAGATAAAGCTGAGACGTCTCCAAGTAAATCTAATTCCTCTTCAGATAGCATCTCATCTCTAATTAATTTTCTAAACAAGTCAACATTACTTTGTAATTCTTTGTAAGGAAGTAAATTAATTTTTTCAGCCATAAGGGATCCTGAAGCCTGTGAAATAGCGCATCCTCTACCTGTTACACTTACAACAATTTTTTTATTTTGATCCAATGAAATTTGTAGTTTAATTTCATCTCCACAAAATGGATTATTTTTTTCTACTTCATAATCTGGTTTCGACAGGAATTCTGTGTTTCTGGGATTGTGATAATGATCCATTACTATTTCTTCATACATTTCATTTAGTTCATCGCTTACCATTTTTTACATTATTCCTTCAACATCTAAAATAGGAATTTTTTCATCCAGTAATTTTTCCAAGTATTCTATTAATAATTCATCTTGAAATTCTTCAATTATTTCTTGAGCAAACCCTCTTATAAGCATTGAAGTAGCTTGATCTTTATTAATACCTCTACTTTGGAGATAAAATAACATATTTTTATCAATATTGCCAGCTGTTGCTCCATGACTACATTCCACATCATCAGCATATATTTCGAGACTAGGCTTGGTATCTACTTCTGCTGCTTTTGAAAGTAAAAAATTTAAGTCTTTTTGAAAAGCTCGAGTTTTTTGAGCATTTTTCTTTACTAAAACTTTACCACTGAAAATTGCTCTTGATTTACCTGCCAAAATTCCTTTAAACATTTGATCACTCGAGCATCTTTCAACTGAATGAGTAGTTGAGATTTCATTTTCTTGGTGTTGATTTTTATCAGTAATGTATAAGCCATGAAAGCTACAGTCAGAGTTAATACCATGTAAATCAGAGTGGATATCATATCTTGACAATAGTCCAGAAAAGGAAAAGGAAGTAGATTTAAATCGTGATTCTTCATTTTGTAAAATTCTATCAAATTGAAAATAATATGAATTTCCTTGATCAATTTGGATTCTTTTATGAGAAACTTCACTTTTTTCCCTCAAAAAATATTCAATTACAGGTACAGTCAAATTTTTATTAGTGTTATCAGCAAAATTAACATACATTTCAACTATATTGGATTTAGTGTTAGGAGAAAATTCTACAAATAATCTGGGAAAACTACTAGATTGAGAATTTTCACCTGAATTAACAATTATTATTTGTAAGTTATTTATCTTGTTAGAATTTCTTATTGAAACTAAAATTGGATCTTGCATAAGTGAAGAATTTAAGGCTATCATTTCGTTTTCTGAATTAATTGCAATGGAACCAAATTGGTTACTCAAATATTTTAAATTTTTCAAATTTAATGCATTTTCTAAAACTATTTCATTTGAAATAATAGATTTTTTTTCATCATAAAATCCATCTACAATATAAATTGTATTCCAATCTTTACGTTTATCAAATAAAGTGAATTCCAATTCCAAATCTTTTTTTGAAGTCTTAGAAAACTCTGAATTATACAGTTTTGAAAAATTGGTATATTTCCATAATTCAGAAGTGTGAGAACTAGGTGGAAGGCCATGGTTATTGAAATTTTTCCAACCATCGAATTTAATTTCTTTGATTTTTTTATCAAATTTCGAATTAGGCTCATAGAGATTTTTAAATCTGTTAAGGATTATATCTGATACCACATTAACTTCCTAACTCGGAAATGATTTTCTCATAACCATTATTTTCTATATCTATAGCAAGATCTTTGGTACCGGACTTTACAATTTTACCGTTAACAAGAACATGAACAAAATCTGGTACGATATAATTCAAAATCCTTTGATAATGAGTAACAATTATAAAAGATCTTTCAACAGATCTCATTGCATTGACACCATCAGCAACAGTTCTTAATGCATCTACATCTAATCCAGAATCAGTTTCATCTAAAATTGCTAGAGTTGGATCTAATATTGAAAGTTGTAAAATTTCATTTTTCTTTTTCTCTCCTCCAGAAAAACCGAAATTAAGAGACCTTTTAGTTAACTCTATATCCATACCCATCTCTTTTACTTTGCTGTCATATAATTTTGCGAATTCTCGAACAGAAAGTTTTTTTTCTTTGTAATACTCTTTTTTTGCATCGATAGAAGCTTTTAGCATTTGAAATGAACGTACACCAGGGATTTCAGAAGGATATTGGAATGCTAAAAAAAGTCCCATATGTGATCTTTCATCCGGAAGAAGCTCGTTAATTAAATTAGATAGAAAATAAATTTCTCCTTCTACGATTTCATAATCAGGTTTGCCTGCCAAAACGTTGGCAAACGTGCTTTTCCCAGATCCGTTAGGACCCATTATGGCGTGAATTTCACCTTTTTTCACCGATAAATCTATGCCATTCAAAATTAATTCATTATTGTCCGCGACTTTAACCTTAAGATTCTTTACATTTAACAAAGATTTTCTCCTAATTATGGGATTTAGATTTATCCAACAGCACCTTCTAAGCTTACTTTCAAAAGCTGAGTTGCTTCTAATGAAAACTCAAATGGCAATTCCTTAATAACATCTTTACTCCAGCCGGTTATAATCATATGGTTAGCTTCTTCTTCAGATAAACCTCTAGACATTAGATAGAATAACTGATCCGCTGAAACTTTTGAAGTAGAAGCTTCGTGTTCCAATCTAGCAGATGAATTTTTAACTTCAATATAAGGAACAGTATGAGCTCCACATTTGTCGCCAATTAAAAGGGAATCACATTGAGTATGGTTCATTGCTCCATCTGCAGTAGGCATTATTTTTATTTGTCCCCTGTATGTATTTTGACCTTTCCCTGCAGAAATACCTTTTGATACAACAGTTGATTTAGTATTTTTTCCTATATGGATCATTTTTGTTCCTGTATCAGCTTGTTGGTAATTATTTGCCATGGCAACCGAATAAAATTCTCCTACTGAATTATCTCCTTGTAAAATAACTGATGGATATTTCCAAGTAATCGCTGATCCCGTTTCTACCTGAGTCCATGAAATTTTAGAATTTTTACTTGCTTTTCCTCTTTTAGTGACAAAATTATATACTCCGCCCTCACCTTCTTTTGTTCCTGGGAACCAGTTTTGGACAGTAGAATACTTAATTTCTGAGTCATCTAGAGCTACTAATTCTACAACTGCAGCATGTAGTTGAGAAGTTTTCCTAAAAGGAGCTGTACATCCTTCTAAATAAGATACATAAGCACCTTTATCTGCAATTATCAATGTTCTTTCAAATTGACCTGAACCTTCAGTATTGATCCTAAAATAAGTCATTAATTCTATTGGACATCTAACACCAGGAGGAATATAGGCAAAAGAACCATCTGAAAATACAGCCGAATTAAGAGAAGCAAAAAAATTGTCGGAATAAGGGACTACTGAACCTAGATATTTTTTTATTAGATCAGGATGGTTTTTTACTGCATCATTGAAGGAACAGAATATTATACCCATATCTTTTAATTGATCATCTAATGTATTTGCAACAGAAACTGAATCAAAGATGGCATCTACAGCTACTCCAGCTAATTTTTCTCTTTCATGTATAGGGATTCCTAATTTCTCAAATGTTGCTATCATTTCAGGGTCAACATCATCGAGAGATTTTGGGGAATTAGTCATAGATTTTGGGGCTGCATAATAATAAATATCTTGATAATCGATCGGAGGGTAATTAACTTTTGCCCATGTAGGTTCTTTATGATCTTTATTTATTTTTTCCCAATGTCTAAATGCTCTTAATCTCCAATCGAGCATCCATTGAGGTTCTCCTTTTTTATTTGATATTAATTTTACTATAGATTCATCAATTCCTTTGGGAGCTAATTCAGTATCAATTTCAGTTGTAAAACCCCATTTATATTCGGTATCTGGTAAATCCGTAGTTCTTGATATACTTTCTGGAGTTGGCATTGGTTATACTTTCTGTAAACTTAATATTAAATAGTATCTCTTATTATTATAATATTTTTTCCATCTAATATAAAATGAAGTTGATATATAAATACAATGATATCTAAAATATGACATACATAGCAGTTATAGGTTTAGAAACTCATGTTCAACTAAATACAAACAGTAAAATGTTTAGTTCTTCGAGTGCTAAATATCAAAACTCTGAACCTAATACTTTAGTAGACCCTACAACAATGGGACTTCCAGGCGCATTGCCAGTTGTAAATATAAAAGCAGTAGAGAGTGCTATTAAAATAGGTATTGCATTAGATTGTTCAATTGCGGAATCAACAAAATTTGATAGAAAACAATATTTTTATCCAGATTTAATGAAGGGGTACCAAATATCTCAATTTGATGAACCAATATGTATAAACGGCTTTATTATTCTTGAAAAGAAAAATAATAAAAAAATCAGAATTAATCGTGTCCATATGGAAGAAGATGTAGCAAAATTAACCCATATAAACTCAAATGGTAATTCATATAGCATACTAGATATAAATAGATCTGGAACGCCCTTAATGGAGATCGTAACTGAACCAGATCTTGGGTCTTCTGATGAAGTAATAGAGTACATAGAAAGTTTACAGAAGATAATAAGATACATTAAAGTTGGATCTGCCAACATGGAAGAAGGTTCATTTAGATGTGATGCGAACATTAGTGTTAAAGAAGAAAGTGAAAAAAAATTAGGAACCAAAGTTGAAATAAAAAATATGAATAGGATATCTGCTGTAGCTGAAGCTGTTGATTACGAAATAAAGCGACAAATAAATAATATTGAAAACAATATAAAGATAATACAAGAAACTAGAGGATGGTCAGAAGAACGAAAAAAAACTATTCCTCAAAGAACCAAAGAAGAATCAAATGATTATAGATATTTTCCTGAACCTGATATTCCTCCAATAACCATTAAATCTTCTTGGATTGAGAAGATAAGAAATGAACTCCCAGTTTTACCCCAGAAAAGAAAAGAAAAATATATTAAAAATTATCAATTAAATGACTATGATGCATCATTGTTAACTAATGATATAAATTTCTCAGATTTTTTCGACAAAACAATAAATTTTTTACCAAAAAAACTTCAAAATAACGAAACAATAAAATATTTGGCAAATTTGATGAACGGAGAATTTAATCGTCTTTTAAACAGTAATTCAAATATGGAATTTTACGAAATAAAGTTTACTGAAAAGGATTTGGCTGAATTAATTCAAATTTATAAAAGTAATAAGATAAACAACAAAATTTTAAAAAATGTATTTGAACAAATGTGGAATACAGGAGAAAATCCAGAAAAAATTATAACAAATAATAATATGTCAATCGTCACAGATACAGATGAACTTGAATCAACCATTTATAATATAATTGAGAGTAACCCAAAAGCAATTGAAGATTTTTTATCTGGTAAAGAACAATCAAAAAAATTCTTACTAGGTCAAGTGATGAAAGCTACCAAAGGACAAGCAGATCCTAGTGTGTCAAACACTTTAATAAACAAAATTTTAGATAAAAAAAAATAGAAAGAAGGATATGAATTTTGGATAGTTTGTTTACTATTTTAATGCTAGTTTTAGCAATAATAATAATACTAGTAATACTTTTACAAACTCGTGGAAGTAGTGCCGGACTTTTTGGTCAAGCAGATGGTTCATATAGGTCTCGAAGAGGTTTTGAAAAAATACTCTTTAGGCTCACTATTGTTTTAGTTATAATTTTTGTTTTTATCGCAGTTTTAAACGTACGTTTCTAAATTTTTCTATAATGAGTGCCTTCTTTAGAATCTAATATTTCAATTCCTTTCTCTAGTAGTTGATCCCTTATTTGATCCGCTTTTTGATAATTTTTTTCTTCTCTAAACCTGTTTCTAGATTCTATCATTCTATTTATCTCTTTATCATCAAAATTATTTGATTTGTCAAAATCAAAACCTAAGACAGATCCAAGTTTGTATAACAAATTTATTCCTTCATTTACTTTTTTGGTTTGAGAAAAATGTTTATTTATATCATGAGTTAATTCAAATATTATAGCTATTGCAGAAGGCGTTCCTAGATCGTCGTTCATTGCTGTGATAAATCTCTCTTCGTAATTCTTTGTATCGAATCCATCTACACCTTTCAAAGTTAGAATTCTTTCAATTCTCTTCAATGAAGATTCTGCATTTTCTAAAGAATCTTCATCAAGATTACTAGGTTGACGATAATGACTCTGTAAAATCCATAATCTTATACAATTACCTGAATATTTATCTAAAGCGTCTCTGACATCATAAGAATTTCCAAGAGATTTACTCATTTTTTCATCTCCAGATCTTTTTAATAATCCATTATGTACCCAAAATTTAGAAAATAAATCACTATCGTTAGCTGATTGGCTTTGAGTAATCTCATTTTCATGATGAGGGAAAATTAAGTCTAGTCCTCCTCCATGAATTTCTATTTCATTTCCTAAATGTTTTTTTACCATAGCTGAACATTCAATATGCCAACCAGGTCTACCCAGTCCCCATGGGCTTTGCCAGTGTATTTCTTCTGGTTTAGCTACTTTCCACAAAGCAAAATCTGCAGGGTTTCTTTTTTCCGGCTCTGATTGAGTTCGGGTATTTTCAAGCATTTCATTTAATTTTCTTCTCGATAATCTACCATAACCTTTATCATAGTTAATATCAAAATATACGCTTCCATTTGTTTCATATGCTGCATTTTTTTGAACCAGGGTTTCAATTAAATTAATAATTTCACTCATATCCTCAGTTGCTCTTGGGTGTACATCCGCTCTCCTAACTCCCAATTCATCCATATCTTGAAAAAAAGCGTGAATATATTTTTCGGCAACTTCAATGGGAGAAATTTTTAGTTCCTTAGCTCTGGCAATAATTTTATCATCAACATCTGTAAAATTTTGTACCCGTTTTACTTCATGGCCTATAAATTCTAAATATCTGTGTAATACATCAAAAGTAACTGTAGATAAAGCATGCCCCAGATGAGGACGATCATATACAGTTACCCCACAGACATACATCCTAATTTTTTTTCCTATTAGTATTTCTTTTTTTCTTGTTAGAGAGTTATATAAATACATGATTAATAATTTTTTATAGTTGTTATTGACTGAGCTGCGATAGCATTTTCAGATCCTATAATTCCCAAATGATCGGTAGTTGTACTTTTGATATTGATATTATCAACATTTAAGTCTAATCTTTTAGATAAATTAATCTCCATCTTATTCAAATGATTATTCATACGTGGTTGTTGGGCAATTATTGTATTGTCAATATGTAAAATCTCAAACCCTTTTTTATATACCATTTCTTTTATTTCGGATAACATTATCTGAGAATCTATGTCCTTCAAAGAGGGATCTTCAGATGAGAAAAAGCTACCGATATCTCCTAGACCACATGCTCCTAAAATAGAATCTATAATTGAATGAATCAGAACATCACCATCAGAATGACCATCCAGTTTAAAAGGATAATCTATTTTGATACCCCCCAAAGTTAAAAATTTGTGGGGAATTAATTTATGAACATCATAACCTATACCATACTTTATATTTTGTTGAAAAAATTTAATGTCCGATTTATTTGTAATTTTTAAGTTATTGTGAGTTCCTTTTATGATTTTTACTTGTGTAGAGGAATCATCAAATATTGAAGAATCATCAGTTAGATTTACTAAATTTTTATGCAAATTTATATTGTTAATTAAGACTTTACGATCAAAAAATTGTGGAGTTTGAATATTCATGATTGATTCTCTATTTACTGTTTTTATTACAATATTATTTTTGTCAATAATTTTCACTGTATCATTAGGTTTTATACCTGGAACAACAGCATCATAAATATCCAATGATTCAATACCTTTTTGATATAGTTCTACTGTTGCATTAGGTCTAGCCGCATCTTGAACTATAATTATTTCATTCGAAATTTTATTCATATCACAATAATTTACAGCATTTAATAACGATTCCATTCTTGTAATTCCACCTAGAACGGTAACCGTAGAGGTTTGAATGTTCTCATTTCTCAAAATATCATTTATTTTTCCTATATTTTCCTTAGAACAAACAACTATTACGTTTTTAACATTGGAAAGTTGATAAATTGTTTTTAAAGTTTTTATAATTACAGGAATACCATCCAGTTCATATAATATTTTATTTTGACCAAATCTTTCTGATTTTCCTGCTGCTAAAACAATTACAGTAATTTTTTTAATTTTTCCCATTGAGTAAAGATTTTGATAATTTTTTCTTAGATATAATCAATTCATTATTTTTTAATCTTAAGTATAAATGATCCTGATCAGATACCTCCTTAGAAATTATCATTTTAGATATCTTATCCTCAATTTCTTTTTGAATTAACCTATTTAGAGGACGAGCACCATAAAATTTATCAAAACCATTTTCAGCTATCCAATTTTTTACATTCTTTGGAACAAAAATTTTAATATTTAGATTATCTAATTTAAATGTTAAGTTTTTTATAACTTTTTCAACTATATTTAACAAATTTTCTCTCGTCAAAGTATCAAAGATTATTATCTCGTCAATTCTATTTAAAAATTCCGGTCTAAAATGCTTTTGCAAAGCTTCATTCACATTATTTTTCATATCTGAATTGTCGGTTTCCCTTTTGTTATTAAATCCTAATGATTCTGAGCCAAAAATATTGCTTCCTAAATTTGAAGTCATGATAATCAAAGTATTTGAAAAATCAACTGTTCTACCTTGTCCATCAGTAAGTCTTCCATCATCTAATATTTGCAGAAGAATATTGAAAATATCAGAATGAGCTTTTTCTATCTCATCGAACAAAAGTACAGAATATGGATTTCTTCTAACTTGTTCACTCAATTGACCAGCATTATCATATCCTATATAACCAGGTGGAGCTCCGATTAATCGAGCTGTTGTATGTGACTCCTGATATTCAGACATGTCGATTCTAATCATTTTATTTTCATCGTCAAACAAAAATTCTGCTAGTGATTTAGCTAATTCGGTTTTACCCACACCTGTGGGACCTAAGAAAATAAATGAACCTAAAGGTCGATTGGGGTCTTGTAAACCTGCTCTACTTCTTCGAACCGCATTAGAAACGCTCTTAACTGCTTCATCTTGACCAATTACTCTCTTATGTAAACGTTCTTCTAAATCTAACAATTTCTTTGATTCAGTTTCTACCAAATTAGTCAATGGAATACCCGTTTTTTCAGAAACTATTTTTGCTATGTGTTCTGCTTCAACTATTTCAATCAATTGATTATTAAATTTCCATTCCTTAAACTTTTTAGATCTATCTTCTTGAGCTTTTACACGTTGGTTTTTAATTTCATCAGTCTGGTTTATACCTTCCTCACCTGATATAGCATATTCATGTGATTCTTTTGTTTGTAAATCATGAATTTTTTCATCAAGTTTTATAACATGATCGGGAAGTTTGGGATTATCTATATTTATTTTTGCTAATGCTTCATCCATTAAATCAATTGCTTTATCGGGTAAATGTCTATTAGTAAGATATCTATCAGATAAAATCACAGCTGATTCTAATGCATCATCAGAAATTTTCAAATTATGGTGATTTTGATACTTTGATCTTAGCCCCTTAAGCATGTTAATTGAGTTTTCTATATTAGGTTCCTTCACCCAAACAGGAGAAAATCTTCTTTCCAAAGCAGAATCAGATTCAATGTACTTTCTATATTCATCTGGTGTAGTAGCACCTATTGTTTGTAATTCTCCACGAGACAAAGCTGGTTTCATCATATTGGACGCATCTAACGCACCTTGAGCACTTCCTGCTCCAACAACAGTATGTATCTCATCAAGAAAGAGGATTATTTCACCCTGTGCATTTCTTACATCATCCATAATGGATTGCAATCTTTCTTCAAATTCTCCTCTTACTCCACTCCCAGCAATCAATTGACCTAATTGTAAAGACAAAACTCTTCTGCCTTTCAATGATTCTGGGGTGTTTCCACTAGCAATATTTAAGGCTAAACCTTCAGCTATTGCTGTTTTACCCACACCTGCATCTCCTATAAGAACAGGATTGTTTTTTGTTCTACGTGATAAAATCTGCTGGACTCGTTTGATTTCTTCATCTCTACCTATTACGGGATCTATAAGATTATCCATGGCTAATGCAGTCAGGTCGATTGTATATTTTTCTAATGTTTCATATTTGTTTTTATGTTGATTAACTTTTTCATCTTTATCATCAGTTCTAAAATCTTTTGCTCTATAGTCAGATGATTTAATTCTTTTGATTGCATTCTCAACGTGTTCTTTAACAATTACATATTTTTTAAAAAGAGCGACGATTCCATACTGATTATCTTTTGGTCCTCCTCTAAAACTACTCGCGTACATAACTTCTTCACTAACGTAAGCTAAAGCTAACATTACATTTTCTATAGATATGGAACTATTCTTGTTCCACTCTGCTATTCTTTTAGAATGATTATAAAGTGAAATAGCAGTATCATCCAAAGTAATGTTAGTGCTGTCGATTTTAGACAAACTACCATCTCTAGAAAGTTGTGCAACTTTTGGTTTTCTATTGATCGCTGAACCAATATTGTATATAGCTTCATTTATGAAACGTTCTTTATCAGGTAAATTTCTATCAAATATTTCCGCATATATCTTTTTCCCAGGTTCACTTGAAATTATGGTATAGGCTATGTGATCTATATCAAAACTTGGATTAGAAAATTTTATACAAATATTTTGTGCCTCTATTATAATTTGGTTCAAGTCTTCTGAGAGAGCTGATGGGTCCCAATAACCTCCTACCCAACCCCCTTTTTGTTTTTCTTCTATCATGTATTTCTCCTGTTTCTTTCAACTAATTCTCTATTAATCCCTCTTGTTTTAAATCTTGACAACTCTGTTTCTAAATATTCAATTTTATTTTCTAGAGAAGATATTTCTTTTATAAGTTCTGTTATGATTTCTATACCAGCTCTATTTATTCCAAATTTATCTATCCAATCTTTTATTTTTTCTATTCGTTCTATGTCGACAACCGAATAATACCTTGTACCTCCAGGTGATCTTTGCGGAACAACAAGACCCCATCTTTCATAATTTCTTAGCGTTTGTTGATGCAACCCCACTATACGAGCTACAATTCCTATAGCATATACGGGCTCTTCTCGTGAAAATACTATAATAACCTACCTTTATTTATAATAATTAATCTAAATATAATATATATATAATATATTAATTAATTCTATATATAATCTTATAACATAATTATAAGATATACAAATATTTATATAGTGTATTACTCTATTATTCCGATTTGCAAAAAGTTATAATTATAAAAAAGTCATTAAACGAAATGGAAAAAATTCAATTACCTGAGGTTTTCAACAATTATCAAAAAGATTTAACTAGGTTTACAAAAATGTTTTATAAACATCTTAATGATGACTTATATTTTACTCATAGGTATTTTTTAGGTTGGGTAGATGAACATGGCGGATTAACGCAAGTTTCAGGGAAGTCATTCAGACCTTCTTTAATGATGTTGATTAATGAATCTTTAGGTGGTAAAAACGAAGATATTCTTCCTATAGCTATGGCTATAGAACTTTTTCATAATTTTTCTTTAATTCATGATGATATTGAAGATAAGGATGAGTATAGAAGAAACAGAAAAACTGTCTGGAAAATTTGGGGAGAACCAAGAGGTATAATTTCAGGATCATCAATGCATGCATTAGCTAGTAAATCAATTGATCTATTAAAACCATTAAACGAAAAAAAAATTGCATTAATAAGATCAATTGTGAGTAAAACTTGCATGCAAGTTATAGAAGGACAATTTTTGGATTTATCTTTCGAAAGTACATTAAACATAAATATTGAAAATTATCTAGAAATGATTAATAAAAAAACTGGAGCATTAATTGAAACATCAGCAAAATTAGGAGCTTTCTTTAATTATTTTTCACATGAAAAATCTGAACAGTTTTCAAAATTAGGCACACAATTCGGAAATATGTTCCAAATAAAAGATGACATATTAGGGGTTTGGGGTACTGCTGAATTTGGTAAGCCGATTGGAAGTGATATTCTGAAGAAGAAGAAATCTTTACCAATTTTACATCTACTTAATGAATCCAAAGGAGATGATAATAGAATGATCAATGATATTTTTGCAAATGAACAAAACTTAGAAGGTTTTCTCAAAGACATAATAGATTTGATGAGTAAATACAAAACTGAAAAATATTGTAATAAAATTTTGAACGAAAATTTCGAAAATTCTGAAAAAATAATTACTGATTTAAAAATAAAAAACTTGAACAAAGAAAACTTAAAAGATATAAATAAATTCCTAGTCTATAGAAAGAAATGAATGAATTTAATAATTATTAACCACAAAAAAATGTCATATTTGTTTAATAATATTAACGGAGATGGATTTTATTTCATATATGATTCTACAAAAATACCTATAGAAAGCTTGAAATCACATATTTTAGAAAATGATCCCGACAAAATTATCTCTTTAGATTTTGCTGTACCATTAACTCGTTCTCTAAATAATAATACTATAGTAATTGCCAAAGAAATTGTCCTATTGAATTCTCATCCCATAAGTTGGGCTGTCCCAAGATCTGATAGATGGATTGAAACCTCAAAACACCTTAATAAGTCCATATCTAATTTATTAGAAAAAAATTTAGTAGAGCATAGTGTCGTTTCTGGAATGATCCTAGAACACACTAAACCCATTAAGAATAAGGATTATGCTAAAGAATGGTTGTTCAATAATGTTCAAGGAAGTTTCGTTGATAATTCCGCATGGGAAATATCAAAATTATGTGAAGAACTATCGAAAGAGTTTTCAATTATAAGAATTATCAATAATAAAACCCCTTTATTTGAACAAAATAAACCAAAAAAAATGATAACAAAAATGAAAAATTATATTAATAATGGATTGTTTTATAATTTTGTGGATAAAAATATATTAAAATCTCATAATAATCAATTGATCAAAACAATTTTAGAAATTTAAATAGAATGGAAAAACTGTTATTCCAACAAAATCAGAGTAATTTCAAATATGAAGACTCAATAAAGTTTTGTTATGAAATTTTAAGAAATAATTACGAAAATTTTCCATTGAGGTTTTTTTTTATAGATAAGAAATTGATGGACGATTTCGCATCCATTTATGCATTTTGTAGAGGAGTAGACTTCTTAGGGGATGAAGCTAAAGGAAACAGATTAGAAAAATTAAAGTTATGGGAAAAAGAATTATCTACATTGTTTACTGAGAAAACAAGGATTCCTATTTTCGTAGCACTTAAAAAAACAATCATAAAACATAACCTGAATATTTCACCATTTAAAAAATTAATTAAAGCAAATGTATTAGATCAGACTAAAAAATTATATGCGAATATCTCAGAGGTAATGGATTATTGTAGATATTCAGCAAATCCAGTAGGTGAAATAGTTTTAAATATATTAGGTTATAAAAGTAAAAAAAATATAAGTTTATCTAATAAAATTTGTTCTGCCCTTCAAATTACAAATTTCCTACAAGATATAAAAACAGACAAAAAAAAAGGAAGAGTGTACTTACCTCTTGATATTATGAAAAAACATTCTTTAGAAATACATGATTTTGAAGAAAAATATGTATTTGATAATAAAAGATATCGAGATTTTGACAATTTTTTAAATGAAATGGTACTTTATAACAGAACTTTATACGACGAAGGAGAAAAGCTTGTACACAATTTAAAAAAAAGACAAGCTATTTTAATACAAGTGTTTGTCGATTCAGGGAGAATAATTTTAGACAAAATTGAAAGAAATAAACACAAAATACTAGTTAATAGACCAAAAACAAACAACTTAGAAAAAATTTTTATAATAGCAAAAGCAATTGTTAAAATTTCCATTCTCAAATAATGAAAAAAAATAGAATAACAATCATAGGAGGAGGGATAGCAGGTATTTCTGCTGCAATACATCTAATCGAAAAAGGACATAGTGTTTCAATTATAGAAGCTAAAAAATTTATAGGAGGAAGAGCTGGATCAATTAAAGCTGAAGATACATTTATTGATATAGGACAACATGTTTTTTTGAGTTCATATCAAAATTTTCTACATATAATAAAAACATTAAATTTAGAAAAAAAATTTATCTTTAATAAAGTTTTAAATATTCCAGTTTCTACAGATAAAAAGACCTACTATATCAAATCGAATATTATTAAATATCCTTTTTCAATATTATTCGGAGTTATTAATTACAAAAATTTAAATTTAATTGACAGGTTTAAACTTATTTATGGTTTAGCAAAATTAAAACTAGCAAAAACATCCTTAAATGATTCTACATTTTTGCAATGGCTAAAAACAAACAAACAAAATGATCAAATTATAAAGAAGTTTTGGAAAATCATATGTACTCCAGCGTTCAATATCGATATAGATAAAATAAGTTACAACTCTGCAATAAATCTTTTCAATTACATGATTTTTAATCCGAAAAACACATTTTTTATTTGTTATGCCAAAGAATCATTTCAAAGTATTTTTATGAATTCTTTTACTAAATACCTAAAAAATAATGATTCAAATATTCATTTGGGTTTAAAAATTGAAAGTATAAAAAATAAGAAAAATGGAATAATCAAAATCAATACTAAGAAAAAAATACAATTTGAAACAGAAAACTTAATCATTGCAACTGATTATGAATCTACAAACTCAATTTTGGGAATTGAAACAAAAGAAAAGCAATCTAGTAGATCTGCAATAATAAATATCTATTTTTGGTTTGATTCAATTGTAATGCACGAAGATTTTAAAGTATTCACTGATTCTAAAATAGAGTGGGTATTCTCTGATTATTACAATAAAAAAAACAAAAGTTCTACACAAAGATTGATAATTTCTTTAAGCGATGCAAATAAATTATTAAAACTCAGTAATGAAGTTTTGATAAATTTATATGAAACAGAATTAAGAAAACAATTTGATATAGATAGAGACGTTGAAACTACAAAATCTCTTGTCATTAGATCACCAAATGCAACACAATTTACCAGTAGAAAAATAAACAAAAAACTTAAAAATATTTTCGTATGTGGTGATTGGACGATTGAAGAACTACCTAACACTATGGAGGCAGCAGCTTTATCTGGAAAAAAAATTTCAGAAAAATACTTTTAATGTAAAATTTTTATAAAATAATTAGATAATAACTTTACCTAAAACATGATCAACTTTAACCGGACCTGTGTTGAGTGAGTCACAATTAAAGTTATAGTTTTCTCTGTTGTCAGACATTACAAAGTATTCATTTTCTGCAAGAATAATTGAAATATTTATCTTTTTATTGTGTATCACATTTTTCTCGAGAATTTTTTTTCCGTTAATATACAAAATTCCTTTCTTATATGAAATTTTTTCACTATAAATACCAATAATACGTTTTAAATGAATACTATTGTGTTTATCACAATGCACAATAACAATATCAAATCTTTCTAATAAATAAGGATTAAATTTCCTTTTCACCAAGTAAAATTCCCCTGGAAAAAAATTAGGTTCCATACTTTCTCCAAAGGTTTCAATACGTAAAAATCTTCTTCGATATAAGAAAATATTTAACGGATTTTTGATAAAAATCAGAATTATTTTTTTGAAATATGACATAATATATATTCTATAAACAAACAGAAATTAAGTACAAAAGGAGTAAAAATGATAACTAACATTATAAATAAAATTTTACCTGCAAAAAAAGTCAGCTGTCACTGTGATATTCCATGTGGGATATACGACCCAAGAGACGCTATTCAGGCAGCACAGACAGTAATAAGAATGACTGAGTTACTTGGAGAATTAGATTTTTCAAAAGGACCATCAGCAAATCTTGGAAATTCTATGGCTAGATACGTGTCTGTTAAAGAAGAACATGCTAAAAAAGCCAAGGATGACATATTGATTATTTGGACTGATTATTTCAAGCCTGAACATTTAGAAAAATATCCTGATTTACATTCAAAAATATGGAATGCATGTAAATTAGGTTCATTTGTAAAACAAAATGTTGATATGGAAAAAGCTAACGAATTTAAAGCAGCTTTGGAAGAAATCGGTGACATATTTTGGGAGACAAAAAAGTAAATTTGTCTATCTAAAGGGTGATTCATTTCATCCTTTAGATGAATCTAATACTGAAAATTATTGATAATAAGACTAAAAATATACCTACAAATTTATTTAAGAAATTTTGATTTAAATCCATAACTTTTCTTGATCCTAGGTACATACCAATAATAGTTGGGAAAACAACTACAGAAATTAAATTGTAGTCTAATGCTCCAGCAGATAAATGCCCCAAAAATGCAGCTGATCCTACAAATACTGTCAGTAACAAATTAACCCCTCCAGCAGTTTTAATATTCATTTTAAGAAAATAAACTAAAGCTGGGACACGTAAAACCCCGAGTGCGATTCCAATAAGCCCTCCAAAATATGCTATAAAAACTCCCAAAAATATTTCTTTTATTGAATTTAATTTACCTTGATTTAAATTATCTTCTTGTTCATAAGATTTGTTCAAAAATAAAACAAATCCAGAAATAAATAGACAAATGGAAATAGTCATAATTATAAATCTTTCAGAAAAATGTATGGCATAATATCCTCCCAAAAACGCAGCAATTATTGAAGGAAAAGCTATTTTCATTGAAGATTTTATAGGGACTCTTTTCTGTTTTATTGCAGGGATAAGACCTGATATTGAACCAAAAATCACCGCAATCAAATTAGTTGATGAAGCTATAATCGGCTCAAATCCCAAAAAAATTATTATGGGTAATCGAACACTACCCAAAGCAATCCCCATCATTCCTCCTAAAAATCCAATGAGAAGGCATAAAAAGGAAAGTAAAAAATAAATGATAAATAAGTCTTCCATGTTATAAATTATTTATATCTAAAAGTTTATCAATTTCTTGGAAATGTAATTTACTTGGTTTCATTGCCGGATTTCTAGCATGTATTGATGATTTAGTAAATATACCTCTTTTATACATAATATATTTATAAATCCAATTGGATAAACCTTGAGATTGCGCTAATATTTTTATCAACTGAGAATAATTAGAATAAAATGAAAGGGCTTTTTCAAAATCTTTTTTTTGCCATAAATTCCAAACTTTTACAAAAACATCTGGCAATGTAGAACCCGGCATTGTACCTGATGATCCTCGTCTTAACTCTTCCAAAAAAAATAATCCACCGGCGCCGCCAAATAGGATTAATTTTTCACGAGAAGAATTATTGTTACAAAAGTCGAATTTAGGTATAGTAGGCATACTTTCTAATTTAATATAAGATAAATTTTCATGTAAATCTGAAATTTTAACTGCCTGTTCACTTGAGATACTTGCGTCATTTTGATCTTGCATAAAGATTGGAATATTTACTGAATTTGCTATATTAAAATAAAAATCTTCATGTAAAAAAGGTGAGGTTTTTATAAAAGAGGGAGGTCTTATCATCAATCCATTTGCACCTAATTCTTCTGCTTTTTTTGAGTAAAAAATAGTAGAAAAAGTACTTTCAGCACCTGTGTTCATAATTATAGGGACCCTAGAAGATGCTTGATCAACAACTGTACTTAATAAATCAAATTTTTCTTTATCATTAAGTTTATAAACTTCACTCGCAATAGCGATTCCTATTCCATCTACTCCAATATCTATGAGCCAGTCTACTTGCCGACGAACATCATCATATACAATTTCCTCTTTAGCATTAAAAGGGGTGGAAATTATAGG